>WLWD01000250.1_pt1 | contig 289538 bp, 165 predicted proteins | sample 6712731 | NCBI WGS metagenome assembly WLWD01 (sample SAMN12718690, study PRJNA576275) | sponge metagenome | isolation source: marine sponge | host: Mycale hentscheli | place: New Zealand: South Island, Marlborough, Capsize Point | collected 2014-11-01
TTGTTGACATACACCACGATATCCTTAGAAGATGTCACTGGCAGTCAGCTTCATAAGAGTCTTCTGGATGAGTTGGAAGCAGTCAAAATGAGAACGAAGGACCTGGTACATTTACGTAGTTGATTATATAAGCAAAGTATTAATGACTACTTGTATAAAATAGGAATTTCAAAAGAGATTTGACCACAAAAGAGGACCATACTACAGCAGCTTGGAAAAAATCCTTGACCAGCTAAATGTCAAGAGGCAAGCATATCAAGGTGGCACCTTCATAGGGAACCATGTCCACAAGTTGCTCAAGCTAAATAGATTGCATACATGTGTATGAAAAACAAAACAAAAAGAAACGTACTAAAAATACTTTTGTACTGTTGAAGCCTGATAGTATCACCATCCTGTTTGACGGAATCCGGGCAGTCAGCATTCACCATCCATCCATGACTTCTTCTGCTGAGAAGATGACCGATGTATTTACAAGGGCGTTTGACATCTTTGGAAGCTGCCACAGGGGTTACAATTCCTCTCATTGCATGTCTGAAAAAGATATTGATGACCTAGGTAACATTCCAAAATATTCTAGAACTCATCACATTTACCTTTTTTTTTAAATGGCCTTATATCAGTAAAATAACGCTCTTGCACGTCTTCTAAAATTGACAAATTCACCGTAAACGTCCTGCCCTGAAGTTTTACAGGGAAGCGTTTCCTTCGGCTACCATTTTGCCCAAAATGCACATACTGGAGGATCACTTTATTCCCTGGATTCGCAGATGGAAATTGGGATCAGGATTGATGGGAGAACAGGGAGCAGAATTCATTCATGCCCATGTCATGAAGTTAGAGAGGGTGCATCAGGAGATTCCAAATGAGCTGGACAGGTTGAAATATTTAAGGAGCAGACTTTGGAGTCAGCACCAGTTCTTACCTCCCTAAGACCTCCAGCAAAGAAGAGAGGTCCATACAAGAAGAGACAACCCCCAACAAAGAAGCAAAGGCTCTCTGACGACCAATAGCCACACAATGAAGACAGAACATTTTATCATTAAGTGTTTCTTGTAGTTTAGCTATATACATACTCACCTGGCTGCCCATTGTGCTCTTGAAAACCGCATGTTAAAAATTTCATGGTACTCCTTCAAAATAAAATGTTAGCTATTTATAACAAAGTTGATAGTGTTAGAAATGCTTCTTACATTCTCTTGCTGTATCTCACATCTTCCAAAAAAGTACCACTAACCCCCTGTTAGCCTGTCAATCGTAGAGCTAGTACCTCTGATAGCACCTCAACCGCCGCGGCCAATTTTTTTCTTCTTTTTTTGTCAGCCTTTAACTTCCTCTATCTCACGTGAGTGATCTCAGGCTTAATAGACTGTGGGCTTTTTATTCATTATTAAGCATGGTAGTTGCTGGGTGTGAGTTGCCAAGGGGAAATTTTTTGTGGGCGTGGTTAAGTGCCTGGGGATCCGCTGAATGAAACAACCGTGCACTGCTGATTCTGACAAGGTTTTTAATCTTTCAGCCAACGAATTCACCCATGAACTCAGGGGCGGATCCAGGGGGGGGGTTATGGGGGTTGCAACCCCCCCTTTTGGTTTAGGTCCTGACCATTTTATTAGCTCTGCTGCTGCAAGCATAGCTAAAGATAAAAGCTGTTAACACATAAAGTTGTAGATTATGATGTATGATGCAATCTGCCTGCCTAGCAAATTAGTAGCCCAGTGACAGTGCACTTTTTAGCTAGAAAGAGTGATTTGAACATGTCTAGAAAGAAAGATTCAAGTGGTTGTATGAAGATAACTTCGATGTTTAAGAGGTAACCAATCAAGGTATACTGGCTTCTCATTAGTTAATGCTGCTCTAACCTACGTAGGTCTGACTCTCTAAGTCTTGACTCTGATTCTCCTGTGGAAAGACCATCATCACCAAAAAGAACATGCCTAGCTGATGGGGAATCTGGTGCAACAGGTGTAAGTGCCTGCGGGAGTGATACTACCTTGCCTAGTGACAGTCTTGATTTGGGGTACATGATTGCGTCAGCTTGTGGTTCTTTTGAAGACTTAAGACAGCTAGGAGGTAGCATGGATGACACCCAGAGATTTAAATACCTCACTTCGCACTCCACACCACTTATTTCTGATTTACTTCACTCTCATCAAGTCACTAAGCAGGGAAAGTCTTGGAAAGTGTCTTTCCAGTTGCAATGGCTTCAAAAATTTCCATGGTTATCCTACAGTAATGTGCTTGAAGGAGGAATTTGCCGACATTGTGTCCTTTTTCCAGAGAAACCAAATAGAGGCGGTAGCCAGGGGGCCAAACCTGGAGTGCTAGTATTATCAGCATACCAAAGACCATACACCAAGGCCCTAGGAAAAGATGGTATTCTTGTTTGTCATGAAAGAAGTTTGATGCATCGCCATGCTACAGAGAGCGCAGATCTTTTCAGACTATCCTATGACAATCCTTCAACTAGAGTAGATAGCAGGCTCTTGAAACAGCAAGAACAGCAAGCAGAAAAAAATAGAGAAATTCTTCGCCAAATAGTTTATGGAGTTGAGTATTTAGCTAAGCAAGGCTTGCCTTTTAGAGGTCATAGAGAAGACAAAATAGACTTTTCTGTCTCTTCTGTTAATAGGGGTAACTTTATAGCCTTGATGCAACTCCTAGGGAAAAGTAACACTACAAGAGCATCTTCTTCACTGCCCCAAAAATGCGAAGTATACGAGCAAAACTATACAGAATGAAATTATCCATATCTATGCTTGTAAATTGCGAGAAAAGTTAACCAGTAAACTCAAAGAAAATGACTTACCTTTCACCATCATAGCAGATGAAGTTACTGACCATCATGCAAATCAAGAAGTCCTTTCTGTGTGTTTGAGGTTTGTTGATCTAACTTCTCCACAAGATCCCCATATCAAGGAGTGCCTAATAAATCTTATCAATGTTGAGAGAGCAAATGCCTCCACTATTGCAACTAAAATATTAGAATCAATTTCACACCCTTCAATCTCTCTGAACCCCCGTAACATTCGTGGACAGGCTTATGATGGAGCTTCTGTGATGTCTTCAGAAAAAGCTGGCGTCCAAGCAAAGATCAAGGAAATTTCTCCTCTAGCATTGTACACTCATTGCTATGCTCACACTCTCAACCTCTCAATTGCTGCTTCGTGCAAAGTTCAAGAAGTGAGAAATCTCATTGACACAATTAATGAGTCATATTTATTTTTGAATCATAGCCCAAAGCGACAAAGGTTTTTTGAGAGAGCATTAAATGAATACTTGCCAGCTTGTCGCCACTCTAAGCTTCCGGGACTGTGTAAAACACGTTGGGTGGAACGTCATACATGTTATGAGGTCTTCTTGGAGATGTATGAATGCTTCGTTACCTTTTTAGATGCTATTATTTCACCTGGTGAGTATCAAAATTTGCTTTTGGATGATGATGAAAACTGGAATTGGGACAGAGAAACAAAAATTAAAGCACAAGGACTAAAATCTTCCCTTTCTTCCTTTCAGTGTGTTGCTGTATTTATAATCACAAAAAATATTCTGGATGAAGTCAAGCCACTGGCTTCCAAATTTCAAAAGCAAGACTGTGATATAGGTGATGCTTACAAGCTGGTAGACTCAAGTATTGAAAATATCCGAAGTATCAGAGAAAAAATTGATGAAACCTTCAGTTCTTGGTACAATTCTGAGATCATTCCATTGGCTGACAACATTGGTGTGTCTGAATGTGTTCCTAGGAAGACGAGCCTTCAGATGAACCGCTCCAATGTGCCAAGCAATACTCCAATGGAACACTATAAAAGAGCAATTGCCATCCCACTCTTAGATTCTCTTCTGGGTCAAATGAAAGAAAGGTTTTCAGAAGATCAGCGTCATGCTCAAGGATTGCTTCGTCTATTACCATCTGTTATAATATCAGAAAATGAGCCTGTTGACAGAATGCTGGAGAGTTTGCAATTTTATGAAGGTGACCTTCCTTTTCCAAGGTCACTGGGAAACGAACTCAGACGGTGGAATGCCCTTTGGCACAAGAAAGGAACTGAAAATGTCTCCGGCTCTGGATTGGTGCCAAGTAATCTGCTGCTAACTCTAGGTGCTTGTGATAGGGATTCCTTTCCCAACATTCACCGCCTTTTGATAATAGCATGCACACTCCCAATTTCCAGTGCAGAGGCAGAAAGGTCATTTTCTCTAGTGAGAAGATTAAAGACTTATTTGAGGTCTACTATGGCTGAAGAACGCTTATCAGACCTGTCCATTATTGCCATGCACTATGGGGAAAGGATACCTATCGATGAAGTTTGTCATACATTTGTACAAGCACATCCCAGGAAACTATTCCAAGTTTCATTGTTTGACAATTATTGATTATGCTTATCATTTTTTGAAAAGTCACACTGTGGTACGTGTACATATCTGCTGCGCAAGCGCATGCCCGGGGGGGGGGGGGGGGGGGGGCTAATTATAACTAGTGTGATCACACAACCCCTACTTTGAAAAATTGCTGGATCTGCCCATGGAACTAACGTCAGTGGTGGCATAACACTCCTCAATCCACCCTGCATAAAGCACATCTAATGGTCCATGGCATTTTCTGCCGTACGCCAGCTCATATGGCGATATCCCAGTATCTTGATTCGGGACCATTCTTATGGCGCTCAAGGCCATAGGCAGGTATTGGACCCCTCAACAGCTTTGGCTAACATGGGCTTTAACGTCCCATGGAAGAATCTTTCGACGACGCCATTCGATTGTGGTCGGTATGGTGACGTCGAGACGCTGTCAATCCCAAACTGTTCATACAACTGTCGCACCGTTTTGGACAAGAAAACTTTCTCTCTATCTGATAACACACGCATTGGGAATCCCACCTTAAGGAAAATCTCAGTCAAGGCTTCAACTACTTCCATTGCTGACCCGGATCTAAGGGGCATCGCTTCTGGCCATTTGGTGGCCAAACAAATGTAAGATAGAATGAAGCGACAGCCCAGCTTGCCTGTCGGCAAGGGGCCGACCAAATCAATGGCCACACTCTCGAATGGCTCCGAGATAACTGGCCTCTCAACCATCTTTGCACCAGGACTACCACGCTTGTTGAACCTGAGACAAAGATCGCAGGATTGCGTATACAGCTGAACATCTCTCCCCGTCCATGTAAATCGGCTGTTAAGGAGTTCACGGGTTTTCTTACTACCCACATGCCCCGCTCTATCATGGGCAAGGTCCACTAACTGTGTTCTCCTGCTCTTGGGTACAACTAACTTTTTCTTAGGGCCATCCACAGCATCCTCGCTCAAGTGAAAAATAAGGCCATTCTCCCACTGATAACCCATCTTACAAGTATCAGCCAAGACTCTCACACTATTTAACGTCTGATCACTCTTCAATTCACTCACAAATTCCTCCCTCCTGTTACCATTCACCACAGCTGGAGCTCCCAAGTTACCATCCCATTCCTCATCTGATACCGAAGAACCAACAGCGCTATACCTTCCAACACTTGCTGATTCCTCGTCCTCACCTCTGATACCGTCACCAATGCCGAAGCATCCTTCATCTCTACCTTCTCCACACTATAATTTTCATCTGCTGCCTTACTTACACTGGGTTCAGGACTTATGCTACTATCACACAATTCCACACAGGAACTACTACTGACACTACTGTCACTTCCACTTTCACACACCTTATGCACCTCAGGCACACTTGCACTAGGTACACTACTTACACTATCATCTACTGCTGCCGTACTAATTGTTACATGTTCAGGACTGACACGTTCACTACTACTTGAAATAACATCCACTCTCTCAGGCACACTTTACTAATACGGGCATCTACTTTGTTTACTACTTCAGTCACCCCAGGTGTTAGTTTCTCACAAGTACTCTCTTCTACAGACACTAATTGTTGTTTATCCGCCTGCCTCTCTTGCTCCCCTGCACTCTTAAAAAGAATTTTAGAAAGCTTGTCTCCTAAAGGAATTGAGTACAACACCCTATTGGAGCTACCCATTGAACTGGAAACAGCTACTTTCTTACCGAATCTCTCACCCAACACTTCCAGGTTAACCACAGCCAAAGGCATTCTTTCGGGCGACCCTGTGGCCCCCTCAATGGTCACATATTCCTGGGTAAGTTGTGTGTCACACACGTACCTACTAGGTACCACCGTGAGTTCTGCTCTGGTGTCCGGAAGAAACTCAGCTTTAATTCCATTCACCATTCCCTCAATTGTAACTGTATCACCACGGGTAGAGACTAACTTAGTCCTAAGTGGGGTCTCAGACTTTCCCCTACCCCATCCAGATCTCTGCAGACATTTAATCTAACAAGATCTGCCTCTAATGCTTTCAAATACAAGTTAATATCCGTGTTGTCACGGTATGGGAGAATTTTCTCAACTAATCTACTACGATCAGCTCTCACAACACTGGGTGACCCACTAGAACCGGAAACACCAAACTCGTCTCCACTACCACTCCCTACAGCTCCATGCCTCCTCATCATAGAGGCAAAGGCTCTCATAAAAATACTCTCTTCCACTGAGCTACTAGGTTCACTCAAACCCGCTCCTATCTCTGACTCTGACTCTTCACAACTCACAACTCTAGGTCTGGGTGGTTCCTCCACCACAGGCTCTGCTACACTTCTTATCTCTTTCCCTTCCATTTCAGCTGACTTTTCTTTCATACCTAGTAAACAAATTGTGTCAGCTTCTGAATCCTCAGACTCACTAGTATTGTGCAGGGACTCTGTGCACGCAGCACTTGTAGAGGGGAAATACTCACTACTCCACTCAGATTGAGATGAAGTACCACTGAAGCTACTACTACGTCTACGACCACTCCTATTGGCAGACTGAGGACACCCCTGAGTACCACGGCCACTCACCTTAGGCTCGGGTTCCCCACTTTCACTGCCAAGTCCGAGATAGGATAAGGATGCTTTCCAATACCCTGATCTCACTTTTGCCTTTTTGACACCGTCTCCTCTATCGTTCATCCAGCCACAGGCAGCCCTTCTTCAGAGACTCCAGTGACCTACACGTAAGGGAGACAAAAATAAATGAAATTCAGACGGTTCACAACAAGAAAGTAAAAGTAGAAATAGAAACAACACAAGGAAGCTTTGTACAAGGTAAGTACACACAAAAAAAAGGTTCCCACACGCACAATGTACACACACACTACACTGCGCAACAACAGAGACAACACAACAAAATGTCCTTCTCCTTCCGAAGATTTCTTCTACCGGTACAGGTAACGTTCTTGATAGGCACAGTGCTCGGACTCGGGGGAAACTTGCTACAGTCACTCCTTCGTTAATGTCCAGGAATCCGGAGAGTTCCTTCAACTCCGCTACCGCTGCCACCAATATGTGGGGGTCATCGTCAGGGTCTTACACCTTTGTCGATCCTCGCACAGGTAAGAGCCCAGGCCATTATTAATCTGGGTCCTACAGGAATAGATTAATAAGGTACGCTGCCACCAGAGTAAGTGTGGCGAGTGCTGCGCGTAGGTAACTAGTTATGTTTTAATAAAATTAGTTACAATACACGACAACACAAGAAGACAGAAAATGATAGTTACGTCAAGTCTGACTTACACACGAACTGCCAATGACCTGCACGCACATGCTTAAGTACGCACACACACACACAACCAACCAATCAGATCTTGTGCACGTGGCTAGTCCACATGCACAAGTGTACACACCCCAAATACTTAAAACTCAAAATCACGCACAACATTACAATTCAAATCCAATAAACGCACAACACGGAAATAGATGAAAACATACAAAAACTGTTCTCTTCTTTCACTTCTCTCTTCTTTCTTCTCCTCTAGTCTGTTCTCTTCTCTGCTCTCTCGGCTGCCCTTTCCCCACAAGAACCTACTCGCTTCTTGAGGGACAAATACATCACTGTGGCCCCAACTACGCTAGGATGGACTGTCACCGCCTACTTCAGGCAAAGACTCAGTCACTATGTACACTGTGGAGCTGCAATACAACCCCCTGGACAAGCAGCTGGTCAGGATGTGGCAGCTGGAACAAGTTCCAGCCACGCCCCAGCGCAGCCCAGAGGAGGATTCAGCACTCACTCAATTTCATCAAACACTGCAAATCCGACCTGATGGACGGTACTCTGTTTCTCTGCCAAGAGTTGTCCAGCCACCTTCACTGGGAAAGTCCCTCAAGATGGCTACCAGCCGCTTCCTCAGTAACGAGAGGCAGATGGGCCAACTCCATCTCCTCCATTCACTTCTGTTGGCGTCGACTTCGCTGGCCCCTTCCAGCTGAAGATGGGCTACACAAGAAAATCGGTCAAGTTCAAGGCCTACTGCTGCCTGTTCATTTGCCTGTCAAGCCAGGCTGTCCATCTGGAGGTGTGCACGTCTCTGGAGACGGAGGAATTCCTGGCAGCCTTTCAGAGGTTTTGCGACAGGAGAGGGACTCCACATTCGGTCTACTCTGACAACGGCTCCAACTTCGTTGGAGCCAAGGCAGAACTTCAAGCCATACGGAGGATGCTTCAACGTTCTGAAAAAGCTATCTCTCACCTGTCGTCCACTAAGGAGCTGCAGTGGCACACCATACCACCCAGATCACCACATCACAGAGGTCTTTGGGAGGCAGCTGTGAGGGAAATTAAGCGGCTGCTCAGGATGCAAGTACCACCTCACCCATTCAGGTTGGACGAATTCCAGACTCTGCTCACTGGAATCGAGGCTTCTCTCAACAGCAGGCCTAGACAGTATTAGGGGTGGATAATGCAAAATCGGGTATATGTTATATATATATATGTATGTATGGATGGTATGTATGCTCTTTAAACGCGCGCGGGGAACTTTTTTCTCCTAAAAACACGGCTATTTAGGCTTGACTCCAGTTTATTCTGAAACTACGGCATTAAGCAAACCTTACTTTATACTTAAGCTCCAAAGTATGAGAAAATTCCTGCTAAAACGCTTGTTTTCAAGACACAAAAAGTTGATTCGACAGGTTACTATGGCATTGAAGACCCTTTTCCAGACTTAATTTCAAAACTTCGTTGTTTTATGGGGGCTAGGGCTAGGGCTAGGGCTAGGGCTAGGGCTAGGGCTAGGATATGGAGTGCCGGTTGTTGGTTGTCAAGAGCCGTTGGTAGTCAGAATGCCGTAGTATTAATGCTATGGAAGCTACTACTTCTCGAGGGAAGCTGAGATAAGTACCAATTCCATATTTGTTAGCTAAATATGCAAAATTAACTCTGGCCTTTCTTTTTTGTAGCTAAGAGCTAGTCAACAGTGACTGGTAAATTCAAATAGTCAGATTGGCTCAAATTTGGTACTACAAAAGTTACCACTGCTCAAGAAAATGAGGTAAGAAAGTAATGTTGTATTTGTGTGCTAAAATTGGTTGTCTTTTGTTTTTGTAGGTGAGAGTCAAGAATTCAAGGTAATTCAGATGGTCAAAGTAACTTCAATTTGATACTACAGAAGTTATCAATACTCAAGAATGATGTAAGTAGTAATTCCATATTTTTTGGCTAAAATTACAAATAATAACACTGGTTTATTTTTTATTCAGCTGAGAGCTTGTTCAAGAGTTACTGGTGATTGAGATTATCAGAATGGTTGATGTTTGATACTACAAAAGTTACCATTAATAAGGTAAGAGAGTGATTTTGTATTTGTTTGCTGAAATCGAATGTCATAACTGCTATTATAGTGTTTGCATGAGGTAAGCTAAAACATAGTAACATTTTATGTTACCTAACTATCAGGCTCGTTATATATATATGTTTGGACGTACGTATGTCATTTTGTACTTTGACCCTCCGTATTTTTGTGTTGGCTCGGCGTTAGACCCCGCCCCAAACTTCAAACAAAATTCTCTGGTTTAGCGACCATTACCCGTATCACTTTAGAAATTGAATTGTTTACCGCTTTGAATTGTTTTGCGGGTGCAGTTAAAACTCAAAAACTTATGGGAGGTGTTAAGTTAATACGCTATTTGTCACAGTTATAAACCCTACTCAACAGCATTTACTTGAAAATTCATCCACGAAGGTAAGTCTTGCGTAGGTATGTTCAGTTGTGTGAATGTATTGTACTTTACAACTACTATTAAGAATATCACAAAAAAAAATTAAATAACGTGACTTGATTTTGTTGTTTCTTTTTTAATTCAAACAGTTGCAGGGAGCGGTTACTATGGCATTGAACCCCTTTACCGCATATACTTAATTAAAAAACTCGACTTTATTTTAGTAGCTTGAGTGTTAGTTGTTAAAATCAATCATTAAACAATAGTGTAGTTTAGGTATCGCTCGCCATTTGTGCTCAAGCACACCACTAGTGGTAACAACTACGGACGAAGCGTGGAAAATTATTACTTTATTGAACTCATCCCGCCTGGTTCCGCAGCATACGAACGGACTGCTGCGCTTCCTTCACAGGTCGTTCAAAGTTAACACATTATCTTCAGCAGTCTTGTTGGGTAGTATAAATTACACTAAACCAGATTACTGGCGATAAATTACCACAAGTAAGTTGAACTGAATTTCCTTTAGAAACTTCTTTCCAGCTTGGTACTACATGCCCCTTAGCACTTTATGCCAAATATTAACTGGTAATCTGTTCAAAGTCAACATTATGGATATGTCCCTCATATGCGTAAATACCCGAGTCATTTTGAACTAAATACATTAATTTTATACTTTTGTAACCAATAGAAATTGATTGCAAATTGTTTGTACTAAATTATGTGTATTTCCAATTTACAACTCCATCACTGCCACAATAAGCCTTGAATGAACTCCCAGTTAGTAATTTAGCGAAACGGGGAAGCACACGTCCTGGATAAAGAAATATTTAAGTTATCTGCCAAATCTTGGCTTCAATTACTTTTGATAAATAAATAAAAAAATTTAATCCAGTATTTCTATATTAGCAATAAAATTACAAACCCAGCTTTGGGAGCCAGGAGAAGAAAGATCGCAGAACAAGAAGAAGTAGAGAGACAGACTGTGTGTGTATGTATTGGAATGTGTATGTAATTGTATTTTAATCTGTTTGCAATCCTAAGTTGTGTGTCACTGTCACTTCAGATTATTTCTAATGGAGTACGTTATTTTGTGTGTGTGCTGAACGTTACCATATTTGGCCATCCTCACGCAAGGTATAAAACTGAGTTGTGGCATGTAAGTATTTCAGTTCTAGTGATACTTATACTTTGTTCGTGTGAATTCATCTCTTCTCTGTGCCGTGCATTTTATTTAAATGTTTAAATAACTTGCCTTGTTCCAGCGCAACGAGCGAGTCACTGGAACCAGGTGGCAGCGAAATCCAAAGAGAGCGGCCAGTGTAAGAGTAGCCTGGTCCTCTCGTGTGAGGACAGTTCCTAGTAAAAAAACTAAGAGCTACCCCACACCAGCATAAACTATAATTTAATATCATTGGAATATACGGTACCCAGTCGCTCTAAACAGACATGACAGCATATTGCAGACAACATACAGTATATATATACTGTATGTTGTCTGCAATATGCTGTCAGCTAATTATGATGATTCACTGAGTCTTGCAGAGTAGATTTTTGAAAGTAAGTGTTTTAGCATGCATACCACTGGCTTCAACTTCTAAAAAATGCATCAAGGACAAACCACTCCCACACTTACTCTCCTAATAGCACTACTTATTGAAATTATATTTTTATCAGTTACTTTTTCCAATAGTGATTGGCATAAGCATATCAATTCCTGCCCAAACATGATTCTTGATAACAGCAGGCTCATGCTGAGTGCAGGTGGTACTAAATGATCTCTAAGCTAAAGAATGGGTGGGCATGTGTAGTGCTTGCCTTTTCTCTCTTTCCTCAAAAACTGAGTGAAAGTAAAAATTGTGGCATCAAACCGTCCTCAGGGACCCTCTTCTTTCAGCCATAAAAGATCCACAATTTCTTAGGTAGGCGGTTAAAACCAAAGGAATTAATGAATTACATAGAGAATGCTATCAAATTACTAGCGTGCGCGGTGAGGGTTATCCTGTAGCTGCTATAAAGCATTCCAAGACCAGGTTGGCTTCAACGATATTTTTTAGAGACTCTTAACGATTAGTTAGGAACTTAAAATTTGAAATACATGTTCCCAGAGCATTACGAAAGCTAGGAAAAATGTTTACAGACCAGGTAGCTTCGAGAGCTTTCCTCAGCTTTTGCGTTTATGCTTACGTGGGTAACAAATTTTTTCCGCGGTCTCTATTAAAAATTATATATAAAGTTACCTCTGTCTCAGATGATTTTTAGATGGCTTAACTTTCTCTAGTAGCACTGTAGAAGCAGTAAAAAATGTCTTTGAGCCCGTGAGAATCTGGTAGCTATCAGACTGTTTGTTTATGGTCGAACACCCCGCGGTTGAACGAACTGTCTTCTCCGATTTATATAAATTAGCCATTGCTATATTTGTATGAGTAAAATAGCATGGGTAACCGTGCTATTGGTGATTAATAGCAAGAAGCGCGAGGCTAAGCGAGTGTTATTTCATTGACCCTAATAGCGCAGGTTACCCGTGCTATCACTCGTTAATAGTAGGCCAGCTTTTAAAAAAAGTCTATTGCAATTGTACCTACACTGTATCTTCAGTCACTATCTCCTTATTTCAGGATTGGCTTCCGCTGAAACTTTCTTTTCATCGTAGGACTCCTCCTAATCTGTTTATAAATTAAATCTTAGGTATTTAGAACATGCAGGACATAAATAAGTAAAGAATGGTGCCACAGATTAATGAAGCAAAATTAGTCAATGAGAGTTAAATACTCTAGTCCCCATACGGTAAATCCTTTGAATTTCACGATCTACTACAATTATGGCTGTATTATGAAACATTTTTCTGCGATATTGGTTTGAAATTTCAGTTGAGGTGACTCCACGGCAAACGTAGGGACCGCTATGGTTTCCTTTTAAATTGTGTATAGTTACAGAGGTTCCCCAGACACTTTTATTTTGACTATTGAAATGAACACTGAACCATTGTACGGGGGTTATACTACCACAAGTTAGTGTAATCGAGTCACCTTGAGAAACTTCCTTCCAACTGGGTAAAACTGCTCCAAAAGGGACCTTATCCCAAACGCTTAGTAAGAAATTTTTGGAAAATGGATAAGGATTGTCTCCACTATGACAATTATACAGTCCTGAATGCTGTTCTTGTGAATTGATTAAAGTAATACTTCTATAACCAATCTTATGTTTTTGAAAAACAGGTGCTCTCGTTCTTGTTTCATACCAGGTGTAGCTCCAGCTTACCCACGAAGTACTGCCACAGTAAATAGTAATTGAATCATTTGCCAGCAAATGAGCGTGACTTGGGGCAATTTGTTCTAGGTACACTAACACTTGCTGCCAATTCTTTGCCTCTACGGTGGTTAGGTAGTAAATCAATATGACTGCACTAAATTTTAGAGACATTAGTTTAATAATGTTTTAGAAGCGTCTTTGCAGTTTTTATTGGAGTCATCAGCGACCACGCAACTCCTAGTTACTCTCTGCATTCATGTGGGTAGGTAGAGAGTTATATCAATGGAATTGAATGAAGCTCTTAAATTCCACCGGAAAGTGAGGCAGTTAAAGAGATTAAATTGAATACAATTGTAGGGAAGGTACCTGAAGACTACTACGCACTTGCATAGGCTAGTGCAGCAACACCCGCACGAGCGCGTACCCTGCTGTGCTCAGCTGCCGCCCCGCAGTCTGGCCTTATAGCCTGCATTTAACTACTTCGGCACTTATTAATGAAAGATGCTCGCAGAAAAACCCTGAAGTGTATTTTTGCCGTTTCACTTAAAGAAATGCACTGTGGGAACGCCATAATGAACCTTTTGGCGAGGGAGCGAAGCTAGGGAGGCACTATCTGGGGTAAAACAATTGAAAATCGGGGATGTTTGTTAATTGGAGAGCGAGCGAGACAGTATTAGGGGTGGATAATGCAAAATCGGGTATATGTTATATGTATATATGTATGTGGGATGGTACGTATACCCTTTAAACGCGCGCGTGGAACCTTTTTCTCCAAAAAACACGGCTTTTTAGGCTTGACCCCAGTTTATTCTGAAATTACAGCATTAAGCAAGCCTTACTTTATACTTAAGGTCCAAGGTGTGAGAAAATTCCTGCGAAAAAGTTTGCTTTTCAAGAAACAAAAAGTTGATTCGACCGGTTACTATGGCATTGAAGACCCTTTTCCAGACTTAATTTCAAAACTTCGCCGTTTTGTGGGGGATACGAAGTGCTGGTTGTTGGTTGTCAAGAGCAGTTGGTAGTCAGAATGCCGTAGTTGGTAGTATTAATGCTAAGGAAGCTACTACTTCCCGAGGGAAGCTGAGGTAAGTACTAATTCCATATTTGTTAGCTAAATATGCAAAATTCACTCTGGCCTTTCTTTTTTGTAGCTAAGAGCTTGTCAACAGTGACTGGTAAATTCAAATAGTCAGATTGGCTCAAATTTGGTACTAAAAAAGTTACCACTGCTCAAGAAAATGAGGTAAGAAAGTAATTTTGTATTTGTGTGCTAAAATTGATTGTCTTTTGTTTTTGTAGGTGAGAGCTTGTCAAGAATTCAAGGTAATTCAGATGGTCAAAGTAACTTAAATTTGATACTACAGAAGTTATCAATACTCAAGAATGATGTAAGTAGTAATTCCATATTTTTTGGCTAAAATTACAAATAATAACACTGGTTTATTTTTTATTTAGCTGAGAGCTTGTTCAAGAGTTACTGGTGATTGAGATTATCAGAATGGTTGATGTTTGATACACAAAAGTTACCATTAATCAGGTATGTATTTGTTTGCTGAAATCAAATGTCATAACTGCTATTATAGTGTTTGCATGAAGTAAGCTAAAAATAGTAACATTTTATGTTACCTAACTATCAGGCTCGCTCGCCATTTGTGTTCAAGCACACCACTAGTGTTATATGTATGTATGGATGGTACGTATGCCCCTTAAACGCGCTCGGGCAACTTTTTTCTCCAAAAAACACGGCTTTTTAGGCTTCACCCTAGTTTATTCTGAAACTACAGCTTACTTTAAACTTATGCTCTGAAATGTGAGAAAATTCCTGCTAAAACGCTTGTTTTTCAAGACACAACCAAGTTGCTAAGACCGGTTACTATGGCATTGAAGACCCTTTTCTAGACGTAATTTCAAAACTTCGCCGTTTTGGGGGGATACGGAGTGCCAATTGCTGGTTGTCAAGAGCCATTGGTAGTCAGAATTCCGTAATATTAATACTAAGGAAGCTACAACTACTCGAGAGAAGCTGAGGTAAGTACGTAATTCCATATCTGTTAGCTAAGTATACAGAAATAACTCTGGCCTTTCTTTTTTGTAGCTAAGCGCTTGTTGTCAACAGTGATTGGTATATTCAAGTAGTCAGAATGGCTTAAATTTGATACTACTGAGTTACCACTGCTCAAGAAAATGAGGTAAGGAAATAATTTTGTATTTGTATACTAAAATGGATGGACTTTTGTTGTAGCTGAGAGCTTGTTGTCAAGAAGTCACGGTAATTCAGATAGTCAAAGTAACTTAAATTTGATACTACAGAAATTACCAATTCTCAGGAAATTGAGGTAAGTAGTAATTCCATATTTGTTTTCTAAAGTTACAAATAATAACACTGGTTTATTTTTTATCTTAGCTGAGAGCTTGTTCAAGAGTTACTGGTAATTGAGGTTATCAGAATGGCAGATATTTGATACTACAGAAGTTACCATTAATCAGGTAAGAGAGTAATTTTGTATTTGTTTGCTGAAATAAAAGGTCACAACCGCTATTATCGTTTTTGCACGAACTTAGCTAAAACATAGTAACAATATTATCATTATAATGTTACCTAATTAGCAGGCTCGCTCGCCATTTGTGCTCAAGCACACCACTAGTACCTAATAACTTGTTAATAACGTGTGAACTGGTAATGAGCTTGCACAGTACAGCGTGAAATATCGTGAGTTATTTCACCAGTCATGTACCTCAATATATCATTGTGAAGATATCTAGGGTGGAAAATATATATATATATATATATATTTATATGTATACACAGGTTGTTTTGTTGTAGTCATTTATCTACATACTTAGTGGACAGTTGGTCATTCCTACATGTGTATGTACATACATATGTATTTATGAGTGTTTTTCAAAAATTCTTTCTGTTTTTTATCTGAGCTCCTTATTGACCTATTTGAATACATTATTTTTAATTTACAAATTTCAATAAGTTCTATAATAGAGATATTCTAATTTTGGGGGAAGCTAGCAGATATGCACATGAAAACTCTAAAACTTTGGGGCAGTTCAGCCACACGCTGAGCTCATAAGGAGTCATCAGTATATAATTCCAAACAAACATGTAGCTTAATAAATTTAATTCATGTTGCAACTAAGTATTCATTAAAAAAAAAAAAAGAAAAAAAAAGATCAGCTTCAATTGGTAAAAAAAAAAAAAAGGATGGTGGTAAGTCTACATGTACCAATACAAAATCTCTCCCTAAAGGTGGGAAGCTTTCCCATTAACGTATTTTAGGCAGCACAGTACCAATAAAAGACTAGCACCTCATGACAATTCACTTCGCTTCAGAATAGTCTCGAGTCAGTTGTCCTCGTGAAGATACTCCTCCCGCTTGAATTTCTGGACTAACTGTTCTCTTTTACAAAACTGTACACTACTCTCAGTGAGCATTATCAAGATGTTTAGAGTTGCTCTTCTCCTGGGTTTTATTCTAGTCTTACGACAAGTGCAAAGTCAAGGTAAGTGTTTTTATGTTCTTGAAACTTTGCTATAATTAGTGAACTATCCAGTAAAGTCAAGTTATCCCATTGGCGCAGGGTAGAGACACTCCTCGGCGTTAATAATGATGACCGCTCCGGATTAGCTACTACCTACGTCCCCAAGTGTTTCTAATTCACGAGCTATTGTAAGCTTAGCTAACTTACTCGCCGTGACTTCTTATCGCCCCTTGGATCGATTGAGCCAGTTATCGGTGAAGTTTTCCTTCCACGAGAAATTCTGGACTACTCCTTTGAACTGCCTGAAGAAGTTTATACTGATTCCTACTTAGGTTCATGGTGATAGTACTCGTTTTGTTTCCCCCCAAGCAAGTCGGAATCACCGTGCCATATTGATTTTAAAGTTTATAATTTGTTAGTACAAATATTAAGATGGAAAGATCAGCAAGTTTGAATTGTATGTACAGTATATATTTGTAGACTCAAAAAAGTCACATTGAATATTTATCGGTGGATGTTCTGTTTGACTGGTAGTAATTGTATGTATTATGAGACCCACCAACATCCCTGTGACTCCTAGATAGCTAGTATGTTTCCATGTTATCTCTAGTTTGCTATAACTGTCTAAGAGTGTAGATGATGCAACTACAAATGCCTAAGCCAAGGTTTTAGATGATAAAAAGTGTTAATAGCATTGGAATGTAGTTCCTTTATGCTGTACAGGAATTACATTTCTGATAAATGTTCTGAGACAAGTACTACAGATTTGAGGTTCAACCATTGAAACAAAAACAGTACAATAAAAACAATCACCATTCTGAACTTGTGTTATCTATCTCTTGTATAGAACCAGCCAATGAGCCTGTTGAAACGAGTGCCATTTCTTATGATGAAATGTAAGTTTCCTGGCAACTTCAGTTCACAAATAATGGCAGCTATACTTGCATTATTAATATTACTTTTCGTTCCGACGATAAAGAGCTGAATGGCAGTGGGAATTTCACTGATGCTTGACAGGACATTCCATCACTGACATGTTGCATTGGGAGCTCTGGTGATGATATAGCAATCGTATTCATGATCATAATCATCATCAACATGATCACCTTTGCTGGACTGATCTACAGGAGGTGGAAAATCAAGGACAAGGAATCCAGGACATACTGGTATGAGTAGGCCAGATTGGTATTTGATTATTTTTATATGTACAGTAGCCTATATTGGAGGATAATTGAATGATTTATAATATTGCTTAGAGGTAGCTGCCATGGTCAAATTTGTTGATAAATAACTTTTACTATCTATAGCCAATCCATAAAGATTTTGGCACAATGTGCACTATTGCATTCAATTGTGTATGCTAAGTTTTTCTGCCCCATTTTTCTGTTGGTGTGAATGTATTCATTTTAGTTCATGAAGAGATCACCAATACGATCCTCGAGTGAGTCTAGACATAGAAGCTAGAGACGAATATATAACACAGGCTAGTGAATCCAAGCATCAATTATCGTAAGTTAACCATTGTATTTTAGTTTTTTGTAGCCTCCCAGTTATGTTGGTCCCTTACGTATGCTAATTGTTAACACATTGACGGAATACTTATTATGTTTTTGTTGTGATTATTAAAGTTGTTATTGTTGTTGTGGTTGTAAGTATGATCATGTGCATATTCAGATGGAACCGGACTGTTTACAGTTTTATTACAGATAACTTCAAATCAAGGATACCTTCAAATCAGGGATAACTTCAAATCACGATGACTTCAAATCACGAACTTCACATCAATCATCATTCAATGAATTAATTAGTAGTTAGTAGCTGACTTAATCATATTTAGTGTTGTGAAAGCCATACTTATTTATTTTGTGTCATTATTCATTTAAAACAGCTTTGATTATCAAAATTATTTGTTCAGTAAGAGTCATGGGGAAGGGAATTAAGCGCGTGCTTCGAAGTTCCGCACCCTTTTCCAGCGTACCAGTTGGATAAGGGGTATTGCCCCGTGACTGTGAGTCGAATGGACTTGCTAGATTGTGGGTACGGTGTCGCTAATAAAATTGCTCGGGACAAAAAACAAACAAAAAAAAAACTAAAAAGGAGAGCTATTGGATTGCAAGTAGCGGTGTGTACTTAAGCAATTCAAGTCAGAGTGGCACAGTCTCTAGTCCTCTTCGATTATTTTGCTACTGACAATGTCAATTCTTCTATTTGGATCTCTAGTTTTATTACTGGGATATGGACGTGCATCCAATCCAGGGTTCAGAGTATCCATTACCAGCAAAGGATTGGAATATGGTATCATCATTTTTTTAGCTTTGGATAGAAAGAATATACAAGTATGCTCAGTACAAAATAGAAGGTTTTTTTTGTTGTTTTTTTTGTAATCTTGTAGTTCAATTGAACACTTAGCTAAATTTTTTTCCTTTTTTACTTGAGTATAAACTGATTAGCTAAAGTAAGTTGTAGCAAATATCCCAATAGAAAATCTGAACATTCAGGAACACAAAAGCTTCCAAGTAAGCCAACCCCCATCTATACTGGGATTTCAGTGGTTGGTAAAGTAAAGTTGACTTCTTGAGATCAATTAATTAATCTTTTTATAACTATTCAATGAGAAAAACAAATAGCTATAATTCATCAAATGCAGGATGGCTTAAGATTTTTCTTTCCACTTCAATGATATGAGTAATGATAATTTGGTGCACAGTAGTCTTCCTCTCTGTAAGGTTTGATACTGTACAGTTTCATACACAAAGTAACTAGAAACTTATTCTAAAATACTTTAATAAAGCCAGCTAGATTGTTAGAATAGCAACACAAGAGGACTTATTTGTTCACGCACCAGCCATCAATGTTAGTGTTTTTATACACCCACTAAAAATATGGTTACTCATACTATGGAATGGCCATGTAGGGAATTGATTAAACTAAAACAAATAACTACTGGGTAGTAAAGCTGTGTTTACAATTCCGAATAGCACTTAAGTGTGTGTATGTGTGTTTGCAGTTCAACAAGTGAGGATTCCCATTTTAGAAGCACTTAAGTGTGTGTATGTGTGTGTGTGTGTTTGCAGTTCAACAAGTTGGGATTCCCATTTTAGAAGAAGCTTTGGCAAAGGCTGATATACCGGACATCAGTGGTGACGCTGGAACACCGATTGGGAAAGTCAAATACTCTCTGTCTCAGTATGTCACATTATAGAACTTGACGATAAAATCGTACATTATCTTAAAAGCAAAAAATGTGGTGACTCATGCTTCTCAAATGGGCATCAGAAGTTTGTTGCTTATATTTGTGTTGTTGTTTATTTATTTACTGATTTCTTGTAATTTGCATTTCCATTGGTTTTTAATTAATTAATTAATATAATAATATGTGGGTGTGATGATCATGATAATTAAACCTATATCAAGTACCCCGGCACATAGTGGCACTTGACGTATTGCAAAGTAAGAATGCAGTAGCATAAGTTATCTTTCTCAGTTATCATTTTCTACCATTGGTTAAGGTTACATAAGTTTCCCTCTCCTACTCTCTTTTTTCTGAGCTATTTAAGCTTTTCTTCTACCCACCTCTCCTAACTTCAGCTCTTTCTCTTGAGTCATGGAGACCCCTTTTACTTTGTTTATCTCTCCTGCTTCTGAATTTCTGTCCTGAAAAACGTTTGTCTTTTATTTCGTACTTTAGCCTTTCTTTTGGAAACTAACCCCCGCCTTTATTCGTCGATTCCAGTTATAATTAATCGCTCGCCTTTTTGCCTTCTCTTCCCTTCCATTTTAAACCTACACTGCCTTACCTCGCCGATTTCATCAGCTTTTCAGTTACGATTAATCGCCTTTTACCTTCTCTTCCGTACTTTTGCTTTCCTTTTTTAAACCTATGCAGGGTTTCATTTAGGGGGGGGCGAAAGGGGGCATTTGCCCCCCCTTGGGTTCTAAATGCCCCCCCTTGGATTCTAAGTGCCCCCCACCCTTTTGAAAGAACCGATATTTATTAAGAGAAAAATGTAAACCAAATTAATAATAAACAATATTCACACAGCAATTCGTCTAGGTTTTTTGTTCCATACTGTAATAATGTCATTTAATTGTGTAGATGAGAGCGTCTCGGGTGTCTCCATGGCTATTTTCATCAAATAGGATAATTGTGATTGCCCAATTCGATTTCGAATTCGTGTTTTAATTAGTTTCATTTTGGAGAAGCTCCTTTCCACTGAAGCAGTGCTGACAGGGATAGATAGACATATGTTTGCCAGGGTGCTAATGTTTGGAAAAATTTCACTAAGCATATCACTTGTGGTGAGCTCTTTCAACTGCAAGTGCAGGTTACCTTTCGGCTTCTTCGATAAGTAGCTTCGAAATGTTTTCCACTCCTCTCGGGTTTCGCGGGAAATAAGAGCTTCTTTGGTGTATTCATCTCCACCAGCAGTCTTAGCAGGCAGCTCTGCACCATAGTGAGCTAATAGTACATCTATTAAGTCCTCACCATATGTATGGAAGTCAGAAGAGTCAGCAGCTGGCACTTTCTTCGGATCAAAGATGCCAAATGAGGAGACAATATCTTGTGAAATAAATCTGCTGGATATGTTTGCCTTCAGCATCCTGATAAACGGTTCAGCCACTTGTCCTTGGAATGTAGCAATGCTTTCCGTGGTTAACGTGATGTCAGTGACTTCTTCGATCTCATTCTTTGCATCCATCAGTTCTAATACCCAGTTAGCAGCAGGTAACATGGCATCATCAAGTGTATTGAGAGTGGCATCAACAAGAGGGGTGATAGCTGTCAAGTCTATTCTCTCAGTCTGGAGAGCTCTGCTCAACTTCGCCACTTGTGGCAGAACATAATCAAGGAGGTATATGGCCACTAAAGTTGAGGGCCTACATAAGGCTTTACTGATACCTAGAGCTTCAGGTGCATGTGTCTGCTCATAGATATTGTTTAGAGCAATCACAATTGCACTGTAGCTAGCTTTTACTGCCTTCACACAGCGTTCATGGGACAGCCAGCGAGTATCTGATGGTTTCACAACTTTCAGCTCAGGTAAGTCAAGCACCTGCTGTACTGCTTTGAGACTCTCAGCTCGCTTAGGAGAATAGTGGAAAAATTTCCAGAGGGTGGTGAGTGTGATGTACACATGTTTTATCCCACTGGTAGCATTAGCTGCTTGAACGCATGCTAGCTGTAGCAAATGGCAATGGCAGTGTACGAAAAGTGCATGAGGTGAAATTTTCTTCAGGAGACTCTGCACACTATTGTGTTTCCCAGAGAAAGTAGCTGCTCCATCGAATCCCATACCCACCAGCTTGCTAATCTGTATGTTTTTATCTTTCATGAATTCAACAAGGGCAGAATAAATAGTCTTTGCATCAGTAGCTTTCAATGGAACTATATCCAAGAAGTGCTCAACAGGTTGACCGTCCATGTTCACCCAGCGGAAGAAAATTGAAAGCTCTTCTGTGGTCGTCACATCAGTGCACTCATCTGCCATTATGCTGAAATGGGAAGCTTGGCGAAGCCGTTTCAGTAAACATTCTTCAGCCCATAAGCCAACTGCCTCAACAAATTCAACAACAGCAACTTTAGATGTGTAGGTTGCATTTAATCTAGCTCTTTCAAGGAACCCCTTTAAATCTTCTGCACCACAACTTACGATTAGATCAATAAGTTCATCAAAATTTGTTGTGTGGGGAATGTGGCGACGAGCTAGAAAATGGGTGCAACGAATTAGAGCTTTAATGGCCATTCTGTTCTTCAACTTTTCCTCATCATTAATTTGTTTGTTGGAGTTGCTGAATGACTGACCCTTCTTGTAGTGCTGTAGCTGCAGCCATCTCTGCTTCACATGATAGGAGGTGAATATCACTCTTTGCATGAATTTTCATCTTCTCTATTGCCTTCTTCCAGTTCGTGAAAGGTTTTGAGATCCATGTTCCTCCTGTTCTTTGAAGAGAAATTCCTCTCTTCCTGCAAACCTTACAAAAAGCTCCTTGGAAATTTTTATCAAACATCAGCCAATTGAAGCTCTCTTCCCATTTTTTGTTGTATTTTCGACTGCTTGCAGTGATTTTCTTGCTTTTCTCATGTGTAGTTAATCTTTCCTTTGCATGCTTCTCATGGACAATTAATCTTTTCTTGGCAGGACTTGGCTCCAAAAACTCAGTATCAGATTGATTGCTGTCAATTTTATCTTCTGTGTCACTGCTACTTGAGTGGCCAGGTGACTTTGAAGAGCTTGCACCACAGAAGAAAGAGCGAATATCCATTTGAGACTATCTTAAGCTGTCAGGGACTACGAGTGCTTAGAGTTCTGGTTCTGGAAGTTGTAGAATCTGTATAGATCAAAACTCAACAACTGCTACGGTGAGCTGAGGGCTGGCCTTTTTATAGCCAGCCAGCAACCGTAAGTGTGAATCAACGTGTGATAAACCTAAGGGGAGGTGAGAGTCAGAGTTGAATAGTGTGTGAAAAGCATCTAAATAGTGAATGTCACAGTTGACTGAAAATTGCTAGACGGTGGAGGTGAAAATGAGTAGCTGAATTAACTTGTCAGGATCTGACATATGCAGACCTCATTAGATAAGATTATGTTTTTTTAATGTAGGACATAGGCCTTCCAATAATTCTATTTCACTCCCATGGTGACCAGTGCCGCCCACCCCCCCTTACATTTTCAAAACTCTATTTTGCCCCCCCTTGCAAGAATGTCTGGATGAAACACTGCTATGCCGCCTTCCATCGTAAATGAACAATGCTTTACCGAACCATACTAAGCTCATGAATTATTTATGAGTCATTGTCGGTTGTCGTCGTCGTTACTGACACACAAGCGTATTATTATATAGATACTTGAAAGATGAGGAATAAACTTTTTTTTTTTTTTTAGTTGGCTGTACAACCTGTTTGCAGACCATATTGCTGACAGTCTTAAAGGAAGCATTGATAAGGAAGTAAGTGTTTCATAATGTCTGTTCTTTTTACTATGTAAAATATTTTGCCTCTTTCAAAGTCACGGATTACAGTATTTGGTGCAGTTATCCTCACAATTGCATGACCCTAAATAATTTTCAAAGATTTGCAAGGCTGCATTATTTGTATGAACCAGCAGAGCAATAGTACGCATACTTTATTTTGTAACATTGATATGGACTACATGTAGACTACATGTATATTTTTTTGAGGAAAAATGCACTCAAGAATTTCATTTTAGCATGTGATTAACAATATCAAATACAATTTATGGTTTTGTGTGTTGACGTGTATATTTGTGTGTTATATAATTGTTCTTTTTTATATTTCCTCTACAACTAAAGGATAATGAGGAGTAAAATTATTAATTACTATTATTATTATTACTATTATTATTATTATTATTATTATTATTATTATTATTATTATTATTATGCATTTTATTGTTGTTGGACGTGATGTTTTGTGGTTGTTGTCTGACTATGACTAACTATACTTCCTTTAATAATGTTACACCAACCATAAACATACCATCAACTCTATAGTATTCTGGTGATTATATAATATACACATAATAATATATAATATATATTATATATTATTGTTATGTATGGACATAGCTATGTGATGCAGCTAAAAATGAGATCAACCATGATGGTAATAAAGAAGTAGAAACATTTCCTGGTAAGTGGTGAACATAATGCTTAAAGGCTTGGTAGTGTGATTTACTAATTGTTTTGTACGTCTATTCTCAGTTGATATTAAGGTGGATGACCATGCTGAAGCAAGCTACGCTCTAGTTGAATCTCCGACATTTCATGATTCTTATATAGAGACTAACCATAAGGTAAGACTAGAGCACATACCTTAGCAAAGAGGAACTCTTGAGGTCAGATATGCATCAGTCTATGTTTAACAAACTCATCATTTTTCAACAACTATGTTGCAATATGATACATTTTCACTTAGTGTATAGTATACCAATTATAGTTTAATATTCATTTTTAACTCTACTAGTGGTGTGCTTGAGTAATGGAAGAATTGTGCTTTGATTTACATTTTTTAATAATAAAATAATTTTGCTCTGAGTTACCATTTATAATTATAATAAAAAAATTCAGATTTCTTTTGGGGGGGGGGGGGGAATTTGTCTAGGGGGGTTATTCCAGGGCCCCCACACCACCCCCCCCCCTCCCTCTGTATGAATCCCTGGGTAAGTATGTTTTAACCATCTATATCCCTTAGCTATGGCCACAAGCCTAGTTCTAGACATGCTTCAAATTCAGCACCATTCACTTGTTATCAGTATGTTTAGCCCTAGCCCTAGTTTAATCCTAGTCCTAGCTTAGTCTTAGCCCTAGCTTAGTCTTAGCCCTAGCTTAGTCTTAGCCCCAGCTTAGCCCTGACTCTAGCTTAACTAACTGTAGATTAGCCCTAGCCCTAGCTTAACCTTAGACATATTTCAACTTCAAAACCATTCACTTAATATTAGTTTATCTAAGCACATTGTAAATTTCCACAGGGAGAATTTCTTTCAGTGAAAGACCCTGTGGAGAGTAGTTTGTCTCCATCACCTCTTTCCAGTCCTGGAAGCACTGAGAAGATGATGTATGTCTGGTTCTCTGCCTATGTGGCTAATACTGCTGGAGAAGTCTATCAGAAAGCTGGTGTTCTTCAGTATGCGCTGACTCCTGATAAAGTAAGATATTAATAAATCTAGCAATAGTTTATTCAGTGATGATAGAAAACATAGCCAAACGGCAAGTTAAGGCTGCCTGTTACTTTCAATATAATTGAATGTTTTGTTAAATTGTGTCCACTTTGTTGGATTTGTCTAGCACGATTACTAGAAAGATGGTTGCGGTGGTGATTTAGTCTTACTGTTACACTGTTGATCAATTTATTCTGAGCCTTCTTTTCCAATCATAATATCATTATAATCAATTGTATAGTGTGAATTACTTCGATGTGAGGTTTGTTGAATTATTTGGATTGGAAGGTGTAATAATAAAATTATACAATCGTTTTTCATTTATTTCTTGGTTTGCTGCATATAATGATTAATTTATTCCAATAGGTACCATCTAATTTTCCCATCAAGTTGAACACAGAAACTTTTGAAAATCTAGTTCCAGAGGTAAGTCATATATCAAGCAAAAAGACATGTTTCACATGCGTTGCCTCATTTATATGATGTGTTTCTGGTTTGCTTGTTTGTTTTTAACGAACAAGCAAAATAATAAAGACAATATCTCATTGAATAGTATTCATGGTATAGTGCTTGCACATTTCAAGCTGCCCAATTGTGATGGCAGGGTGTGGGCTGACTTGGTCAACTGAACTAGCTACCATAGGATTGTTAATTGTATTGATAAATAATAAGAAGAAATGGCTACTTGAGGTTCTTTGCCTTAATTATCACGGTTTAACGGGTGAATATCAATTGGGCATAATATAACTTGCTGGAAAAGCCCTCTGAGTTTACTGATAGGACAATGAAGCATATTTTTATCCACATTTTTCCAATGCATTTGCCTTTCAATGGTCTCTAGCTAATTAGTGTCTTCATTTAGCAGTTCTTTATGATACTTGTAATACATTATATTTTTGCTTCTGAAAGAGTAAACTATAAAGTCCAGCTCTTCAAGGCCCAATTTTATACCGAGTTGCTGTCAATTTCATCACTCCATCCATGCAACACTAATCTGCCGCTTGTACGATCATCTTGAATTCGTACACATGATGGTGCCTTGCTTTACTCCCCCATCAACTATGTATGATTTTATAACACTATGGAATCTGTGCTTTTATATGCATTTGTGCAGTTATACAAGAAGTATCCAAACAAGCCTATGATGCTCAACTTGACAGCTCACAAGCCACCAACAATGCAGATTAGCACACAGACAGTGAACTTGACACTTCCCACGTACATCCAAGCTTTTGTACAAAATGGAAATGGTAGTTCTTATACAGAGGCATTCACTCTCCAAATGGTGAGCTTTTTAAGTATCATATCCCAATGAAGTTATTTTTCTGTGAGCTCAAGTCTAGCTTCATATTGAAATCAGAATAGCCATATCATAATTTTTTATTTATTTATTTAATAGGTTGTTATTTGTGATATGAAAGTTTGGGTCAAAGCAAATAGAAGCAAAGAAATGCTCATGGGAAATGCTACTTTGTTAGAGTATGTGGATATTATTATAACTGTATTGCTAATTGTGTTCATGCCACTTACTTCAATATAGATATAATATATAGTACTTATTACATGAGTCAGAGTGTGATATGGTGGAATAATTTATTTCATGAGCCAGAGGCAGAGTGAAAATAAAGCCTGAGAGTGAAATATCTTGCCATATCACTCTGACAAGTGTAATAAGTGGTTTATTCCACACTAGATACCTTTACTACTGTAGTTAGTATTAAGGGACCTGTAACTCACAGGGTAAGTTGGTTGTAGGGGCTACCCACACCCCCAGCTGATATTTTAGCAGCTGCTCTAACCCGGTAGGAGTAGGCTACACCCTGACCCAGTGGAGGAAGGTAGCTGTAAAAACCAGAAAATTGAAAAGTTTGGCCCTGGTTGCTGTAACTACAAGGGTAATGAAGCTTGCCTTGAAATTATCTTGAGTTATTTCACAGGTCATGTAACTAAAGATATCATTGTGAAGATATCTAGGATAGAATAAATATATATATATATATATGCTTGGCTAGTTATTACTACTGAATAACTTAAGTTTTGTTGTTTTTGTTTTAATATATCTATTATTTGAAATTATGTAAATGATTTTTATGTAAGCATATATTGTCAAAATTTACAAATTGTACACTATTTATTCCTGCAGAGCTGACCTCAGCATTATTTCTACATCTATTGGGCAGTTTAATGTAAGCAATATTGCAACAATATGTTGTTGTTTTTAACAATAGAATTTTTTTATCTCGAAACAATACTTGGATATATACTTTTCACTCATCTGAAGGACAAAGATGATTATATATATATATATTTTTTTTAATAGGTTTCACTTTTACAGAATTTTGCAAACATCATCTGTCAGCAGTCTCTAATACCACTTCTCAATGGTGAGCCACTTGTATTGAATCCTGTCCAGCAAATGGACTAATAAAGGGCTTGTAGACACTATAATACATCAATCATGTGTGTGTATTGGGGCTTGGCACATTATGCTCACAGTTTAAGCAATTATGTTATGCTTTTATGCTCCAAACATATAATCACTGTACACTGAAGAGCCTACTGGGCTCAAACAGAGTTAATAGTGAACAACTTTTGACCTGGTCAAGGGTTACCAAAATAGGTTTAAAAATGTTGATTCAGCAGTGGTGTACTAGCCACCCCCATAATTTTGGGGTGCAATCTAAAGAGGTGATTTCTCACACGAACACTTTTAAACTACAAAAAAACATGCCCTTGGAGCCCTCCCCCCCTTCCCATACCGAAACATCTTCCTACACCACCACTATTCAGTATCAACAGACCATTATGGCTGCGATATGTTTCAGATCCAGGAGACAGACAGAGAGAGAGAGAGAGATTAGTACTACAAGTTTACAAGTTACTACTCTAGTGCAGTCATCATCTACAACTGTTGGAAATGTCTTCTCTTTTTTGATAAGGCCTATCTAAACAGCTTTCTTGTTGCAAGCTAGAATATCAAAATTCACGAATTATGCTGGCATAATAGGCCAAGCTGTATACATATATGTGACCGTCTACGGGAAAACCGGGCACAACGCGGCTTGCGTAAATATCGAGAAAAGATCGATCGATTTCTTAAAAATGTATTGTTTTAAGCCGACGGAAGGGAACGGTTAGGTCTATTATAGCGGGAACGACTTAAGCTACGATGATAAAACTTGGAGAGCTCAATATCTGGACGCCGACAACTCTGTAAGTGCAAAAAAAAATTTTTCGAAGGGTGCCGCGTTGTGCCTGGTTTTCCTGTAGACGGTCACCTATGCACAAATAATTGATGCACAAATAATTGATGCACTACTTAGTAGCCATTATGTATGTGTGTATAAATGTACATATGTATATTTATATATTACGTGTATTATACATTATGTATATTATATATATATATTTTTTAACTGAAATGAAGTTGGGATAATTTCATTTTTGAACTCTTGAATGAGCTATATAGGATATGCAAATAAAGGAATAGAAATTCCAACATTTTCTGGCATTTCATTTACTGATGCTTCAATTACACTGGGACAAGTATGTTACAAAAAACACAAATATAATTTCAAACATTGTATATTATTTGTTCTATTTGTGTGATGTGTAAATTAGGATTACCTAACGGTCAGTACAAACATAAATTATAAGCCATCTCTAGTTTCTGCTACTGAAGAGTATGAATATGTTTAATATAAACCACTTTACATTGAAGACACTTAATTGTTACTAACAATCAATGCATATCATGCAGTTATTTTTGTTTCTTGTGTGTAGTAATAGTTTAATTTTTATTATAAAAACTATTGAAATGCATTCTACAATTATCTGTGTTTGAATCGAGCTACAATTTACAAGCATGTTAATAATACTGACACCAATTCAAGAAAAAAAAAAGATAAGTCGTGGACGTTTGCTGCACAGTTGAACTGATTACAGTAACTATGCCTTAAATCTTGTTGCTGTTTTACGGTATTAGCTAAGAGGAAAGAAAATGAATTGAGGTTCGTTAATTTTTGTGTGGCTGTTTAAATTGTCAGAGAACTGGTAAAAACTTTGATGTCTATTTTAAATTGCCATGTTGAGAGTCATCTCCCAGTATTGCTGGACTAGCAAGTACCCTGTCAAGAGTGGTGGTATGCCAGTGTCTGTAAGTTAGGAACAGTAACGTAAGGTATTTTGATCATTGTTATTATCCTCTATCCCTTGGTTAAGTAACACCAGTCAGCTCTTTTTTTCCCTTCTGTTTTTGATTTTGTATTCATGAATACATACACTACCATTGTCATTACCAACAACTCTCTACTAGCCAAACTTAGCTTTATTCATTAATCTACGCACAATAGAGGCGACATAACTGACGATGTTTTACCAATCTGCTGGCTCAGCGATGAAATATTTCAATACAAACACTGTCATTGTCGCTTTTTCCGGCTCACTTACTTTTCATGATATACACACACACCACCATTGTTACTGATGACACTTTACCAACCAGGTTCAACTCATGAATTTTTCAAACTGCAGCGTAGCTATCATTACTGATAGACAAAGCATTATATTTAATGTGTAGAATGAATCAATTAATTGTCGCAGATGTTGTATTTAGCACATCATGACATATAACTATAAAAACTATTGTGTAGAATCTTGTGAAGGAGTGGTCATATTGTTATTGAAATACTGACGCTGTAGATCCAAATAAAGGTTATCACCAGATTCTAATGTCTGTCCAATTTGTAATTCCTTTTCACTGTATAATTTCCTGTCCTCATCAGACCACGTAAGCAGCAAATACTCTGGTCGGTTGAGAATGGTGACAACGTCAACAAACTTTGGCCTCAGTTCATTATTGGGATGCCTAGAAAGTAGAACAAGCATGTGCAGATAATATATGAGTCTTAAATTTTAATTTGTGACCAATTAAAGTTACATAGTTAGTATTCATAGGTTGTTTATTAATTTGTTCATTCTTCATTCATTCATCCATGTATGCTGCATGTATTTCTGAACTAACACCATATCAGTATCATGGGCTACCTATTGCTTACCAGCATAGTATCATTGTTTTATAAATATCTCTGGGGCTGCCTGGTGGTGGAGGTAGACGATAACCAATGGATAACTTCATCATAAACTGAACCAACATGAAAAATATAATAGCACCTATAAATGATCAAAGCAATAAGTTCTCCTATCCCATAGTTAAGTAACTATAAATAAGATTGTCTATAATAGTAGTATGTTAGCTATTTATGAATTTTGCTAATAAATTTGACTGACTCATGTACCGACTAGAAATCTAGTGCCCATGTAAAACACCGGCATGGAAGAATTCAGTTACTTTCAAATTTTACATGTTTTTGAATTGAAACCTTGTTTGCTTACACATACGATTTAATATCACTCACTTCATTAAAGGCCACATGTTCATATGGCCGTGCTCCTAAGCTCCATATTTCAAACAGCACAATTCCATAGCTCCAAACATCACTAGCGGACGACCATATGCCATGCATGATGGCTTCCGGTGCCGTCCATTTGAGTGGGATCTTGCCGGCATTACTGACATAACATGCATCATTGTTCAAATCTCGAGACAAACCAAAGTCTGCAATCTAATAGAGAGATTGTGATGGAAATATGGGGTCCACAGGGGAGGAGGGTGTCCGCAGGGGAGGGAGGGGGTGGAGGTTTAAAAGTAAAAAATGGTTGCTATAAAACATTGATAATTACGTACCTTGCATATGTTGCTTTTGTTTAAAAGGACATTTCTGCAGGCCAAATCTCTATGAATAAAACCACGAAGTTCCAAATAAGCCATTCCATTGGCAATCTGCTTAGAATAACAGAGCAGCTCTGAACCCAGCTTCAATCTATCTTGTTGCCTGTGGAATGGCAAATTAAATGATTCCTTACAGGAGAATGTGACAAGACTTCATTTAAAAAAAATTTAAATTTAATTCCCTTACTATTAAAGACACAATAGTGTAGCTATATTATTGTACATGTCACAATAGCTAGCTAGCTATATGAGGAAATTCCATAGATCCAGTTTGGAATGTATTGTATATGCATGTGAAAAGACTATAACTAGAGTCATAGGGTCAATATTAATGTACAATCAGATACTTGGGAGTAGGAGGCTGAGGGTGGGAGCTAAAGCAGCTCTTCCCCCTCCCCCCCCCCCCCCCCCCCACACACACACACACTAATCCCCCCAAAGTTCACTAATCCCCCCAAAGTTGAAGAGCCTCAGTTGCCTATGACATTGAATTTGCCCTGAGCAAAGTGTTTGCTTTCACTTATGTTCACCTATTAAAAAAAACAACTTAAGTACGTATGGCGAGATTTGAAACTGTCTCTTCTTATTGTAGCTATGACAGCATTTCTAATATATTAGCTGTAATTACTTCAGAAGGGATTACAGTACCTTTCAATCTGGCTTAAGTGGTGTAAAAGACTTCCTCCAATCATCAATTCCACTATAATATGGTGCTGTAAGAATAGAAAGAAAGGGTAATATAAAACAGTAATATCAATCTTGTCCCAAAGTTTTAGAAGGAGGGCTAGCCCCCTCCACCCTAACCCCCCTCCCCCCATCCCCAATTTTACATCATTATGTAAAGAGGAGAGGAGGGTGGAATGAGATAGCCCTTTCAATGAATAAATCAACTGTGCTTCTTTCAGTAGGTTAGGGTTAGCATGACCAATAATTGCTTACAGGTCATGTCAAATGACACTTTTTGTAGTTTTCTTTAACATCAGGGTGAGCACTGCATCCGCTCTAAGTTAAAGACATTTTGCTAACAAAGTGTATGGTGGCATTACAAACATAAAATTGATGAGCTACAATAGGTGATGTTTTGGTGGGGATAGTCAATATTACAGCAGCAAGGATCCACAAGTCAGCTAGAAACCTGTTTACTCTGCAGTAATCTTGAAATTAAACACAATTGCCAACCCTGCTATACTATGGATGTAAGAAATAACAATAAAACAACAACAACAACAACGAATCATATAGTTATAGCTTAATTCACCAAATTTCTTTGACTAATTTAAATGAAGGTGTTATGGTATATGTTATTGGTAGTCAATGGTACTTAATTCACCAAATTCTTTGACTAATTTAAATGAAGGTGCTATGGTTTATGTTATTGGTAGTCAATGGTACGAGTAAGCCTTAACCCCCCCCCAAAAATGCATTACCTTTAGTGGGTCTACCATAATCCCAAATATAGTGATGATGTAAGGGTGATCAAATTGCCCCATTATGGCAGCTTCTTGCAAGAATTTTGTCCTCTCATCTTCACTCGCACCTTCTTTAGTAGCCTTGACAGCCACCCGCACATCTTTCCCACTGTCATGGTGCCACAAAGCTTGGTATACATGACTAAATTCTCCAGACCCAATAACATCAGAAATTCTAAATAATACACAGGTTAATAAATATATATACATTTATAATCACTGTTTACAGGTTCTCACTGTGCATGATTTAGTTTGTTTTGGTACCCACAATTTTAAAATACCTTCACACAAAAGTTAAGCATCAAACATCATTTTTATAGTATACATACCAAGTTTACTATTTCTTTTTAATAGTACATATAGCTTTTCGAAACTATTTCTTTGACCAATAAACACTGATAGGAAAAGAACTATAATAAAGGATTTGTTAACTGAATCAAAAGTGTTACATAAATGTATTTTGTTTTGGAACATTGCCTGTTTATTTCGCTCTAAATATTCAACAAAAAAGCCTAAGATTTAAGTTTTTACCTTTCAGATCACTTACTCTAATTCGTCTTTAGTAAATGATTTTAAACTGAGTTTGTTAAGCTCCACCTTTAGTTTTCCAACCTCACTTGATGGTGACCAATAAAGAGCATTGTAATCCATTGATTGCTTCCGCCTGGTTATGATACCGCCGTGATCCGCCTCAGCATAATCGTACTCTGCAGAATCTTCACATGATTTGGAAGGCTTTAGTGATCTCTTATCAATCTCACTCTAAAGAAAACATCAAAATAAGAACAATAATGGGAGATGTTGCTAACACTCTGTAAGGTTTCAGTTAAAGATGAAATAAAAAGCATAATTTGACATGATATGATGGAAAGTCAAAGAACAGTGATAACAATATAAATAATACTAACTTGGTGCTTGCTATATGGAGTCAATGTATTGTTCAGATTTGGTCCTGCTGTCAGTTAAATTAATTAAAGTTGATATGTGTAGTGAATTTACAGTAAATTGTATCCTAAATTTTTTATTATCCAATTTCACTAAACATATACCTGCAGTATTAATCACACTATATCTATATTTAGAATGACATTACCTTAATTATGGTTGTAGCACATACACACTTACCTCACTATCTACAGGTGACATGTATCTGTTTATAATGGGTGTGGTATGTTGTAGCTCATGGTACTCTAAACCCTGACACAAAATACATTCAATTTTCTTGTAATATCCATTTTATGTTGGATATAGTGTACAAACATGATAAGACTAAAATTCACTTGTAAATTACTAAAGTGATTTGGCAGACGAAGCAGAATAGAACATAATCAATCAAGAGAATATGAGCACACTGCATGCACATATGTATGTACATAAATGGACTTATGATTGAGCAACATATTAGTAGTGTGGGAATCGAAGATTATAATGAAATTTGTATTTTGAACAATAAATTGACTATTTATGTTTGTGTGTGCAATGGTACCAAGCTGACAAAATCCAATTGGCCAATCTTTTAAGTTCCACTGGGTGTGGCATCCATTATATAAGTTTTCACCTTCACCATATCACTACTGCAGTCATATATAATTAGGAGAGGCTGGAATCTCTCTCACGGCTGTCTATGATATGTTGTGTGAACTTACTACAATAAATTATTGAACTCTTGGGGGTTCTAAGCAGGTCAGATTGCATTCTATACCTGTGACAGCACAACTACCACCTTCTTATTGGGTCAGCGGCAAATACCGATCAGCAGGGGTGTCGTGGCAAGACCTGAGGGAGCGTATATTTTTTAGGTCACCATAAGCAGCACCTGTTATACTAGTGATGAAATGGGCAATGGCTTCAGTTATGCCTTACTTTTTAGTCCAAGTAAGATAGCTAGCTTTAAAGTATACCTAAAAGTTTAGACTGTTGTTTATTTTTTCAAATACCAAATGTAGTGCCTAATTATAAGTATACTAGCAAGTACCCCGCCACATAGTGGCGCTTGACGTTTGCAAAGTAAGAATGCAGTAGCACAAGTTATCTTGCTCAGTTACCATTATCTACCATAGGTTAAGGTTACATAAGCTTCCCTCTCCTGCTCTTTTTTTTCTGAACTAACTGAGCATTTCTTATACCTCACCTCTCCTTTCTTCGGCTCTTCTTCTAGAGTTATGGAGTCCCATTTTCCTATCTCTCCTGCTTCTGAATTTCTGTCCTACTTCGAGAAACTTTTGTCTTCTATTTCGTACCTTTGCCTTCCTTTTGGAAACTAACCCCAGCCTTTACTCGTCGATTCCAGCCGCTTTTTAGTCGCCTTTTACCTTCTCTTTACTTTCATCTCCTTTTTGAAACCTACATCACCTTCCATACCGTCTATTGCCACCCGCTTTTTAGAATTAACCAGTAATTTCTACTGAATGTTACGACACTTTACCTACCGTGAGGTGACAATTCCTTACCAATCCATCCAAAGCTTATGAATTATTCATGAATACACACGCCGTCGGTCGTCGTCAGTCGTCGTCGTCAGTCGTCAGTCGTCGTCGTCATTACTGACACACAAGCGTATTATTATATAGATTACAAAGCCTATAAAAATGTCAAGAGAAGTAGAGGTTGTAAGAAATTATGTAATTTTAACTATGAAGGACTTGTAACAGTTTCTATTATATTTACCTGTTTACTTGTGGTTCATTGGTTAATTATGCGTAATCATTAGTATACTTAATTTTTATGTATGCCTATCCTAATATATTTCTTATTTTAAAAAAATATCAAATACCAACAGACTTTGTCCAAGCCAGAACTTTTAGTACCAATATATTCCAACAATATTATGAAATGATAATGAAATGATAAAAACTATGGACTCACCAAGTGATTGTAGATATTGCTGGTTGTTAATGATACATTTTTCTTGAGTTTTCTCCTGCTCCTGAATCGTGTAATTAAACATGAAACGATCACAGCCACAATTATCACTATTATCATCGTAAGCACGACTCCACCCACAGATGCGAGTACTCCGGTCAAGATGCTTTGCATCGGTGGTGAACTGCAGAACAAGCCTTGGTAGCCCGAGGAGCAAGATGCAAATACATCCATTTTTAATGTTGCCTTCTCAAACATTCCTAGGTCGTTCTCCACACTAAACCCAGCTCCGGCGATTAGCGTCATGTCAAATACAAATCTATCCACTAACTCATTCGCATCTTCTCCATCAAACTGTATATCATCATCTAAGACCTCCAAATATAACTGGAAACCTTCACTGGGCTGTAACACGAAAAAAATTTCATCTTGTTGCAATACTTACTTGTTATCATGCTTTTTGCTTGACAACTACCAAGCCACCAGCCTAAGGCTATTTAACTGAATTATGAATAGCTTAGAGTAATGAGAAGAAAAAAAAGACATAAAGAAATGAGACAGTCTAGAAGTGTATGGTCTATAAGATTTATAATGCTCTGATGACAGCAAAGGCAACTGTTGAAAGATTGATAATATATTACTACTAGTGATGTGCTTGAGCACAAATAGTGAACGAGCCTAAAACTACACTATTGTGAAACATTTGATTTTAACTTCTAACACTCAAGCTACTAAAAAATAGTCGAGGTTTTAAATTCCGTACATACGGTAAAGGGGATTCATTGCCATAGTAACTATTCTCTGCAACTCTTTGAATTGAAAAAATAATAAAGCAACAAAAAACAAGTCACACTATTTATACGTTTCTTTGTGATATTCTTTAACTAAGTAGTAGTTGTAACCCACAATACTTTCACACAACTGAACATACCTACAAAAGACTTACCTTTGTGAGTAGTCTAGTGGTGAATACATTTTCAAGTAATTACTGTTGCGTAGGGCTTATAACTATGACAAATAGCGTATTAACTTACCATCGCCACTACCTCAAATAGAAATGGAACTTTGGTAAGTTTATGAGTTTTAACTGCGTAAACAATATTCAATTTCTAGGCTGATATGGGTAATGGTCACTAAATCAGAAGAATAAGTTTAGTGAAATTTGGGACGGGGTCGAAAACAGAGTTAACAAAAAAATACGTGAGGGTCAAAGTACAAAATGACATACGTACGTCCACACACATATATATACAAACAAACACCCCCAATTTTCAATTGTGTTACCCCTTAGAGTGTCTCGCTTGCTCCGCTCGCTTGCCAAATAATATGGTATATTAAAAAAAACATTAATTTGAATTGATTAGCTCATTCCTTACATCTAGGAGGTTAGTGATGACATGTCTTTGAATCGGATCATTAGTGGCCACAAAGTTGACAACACCGGCATCCATATAAACTTGACTCGTGTACTTCAAGTAGTTTGAGCATGCGGCTTCAATGTTGCTACTTGATGAGTTAGAATTAGATGAATTAATGGGCCTGATGCAGTATTGAACACTGAGGTCGCAAAACAAGCTCAATTCATCACAACAGTCTCTGCAAGAACTGTCTGCCAAGCTATGGTTAGTATTGTTGACCGAGAAAATTTGAACGGTAAGCTGGTAATTGAGCAGCCCAGACCTTATTTCGCATCGGTCTCCTTCAAACCCTGAATCACACTGGCATCGAAATGATCCTATCAAATCCTGGCAGGTTCCACGGTTATTACAAGTTTCACCTTCACAGTCGTCTATGTTGATGGAACAGTCATCACCTGTGTATCCAAGTGGGCAGGGGCAGTAGTTGCAGGTACAATCAGGAGAGCATGTAGAACAGTTTCCAATAGACTCTTCCCTGCAATACAGTTCAATGCTCAATTCAACTGTGGACAAATTAAATATTCCGGTATAGTTCTGTCGTGGTACAGTCAGCAGTCTAGTTTCATTGCTTAGCTCAGTTATATTTTGGTTTACAATGAGAACGGGTATTCTGTCTACTAGGTCATTTCCTCTTGAATCTTGGTCTGAAACTCCAATTAATAGTTGAATTCCATTATTAGGCTAGTTAAAAAAACAGCAACAACAATAATAGCAACAATAATAGCAGCAACACTTATTAACAATAACAACAGCAACAGAGCAACAAGAATAATAATGAAATGAAATGGAAGTTGTTCTTCTGATATAGGTGCAGAAGTTGTGAAAGCTAATTTAATTTTATTAACAATTACATAATACATGACTTACCAATCTCTCTTCACGGAATAGAATTGGGTTATCAATAGCAAGAAAAGAATTGTTAAACTGTAACTGCAGCATGTCTCTTTCAGAAGATGAAGAAACTGAACTAGGCCCACAATCTGAAGTCATGTCAAAAAGAAAGTTTCTTAAAACTCTAGTCTCTATTGGCCTTTGGCAAGCATACACTCGCAGGTCACACAAGTTTTGAATGATGGAGCACCCACTTGTAGCTATGCTATCACAGCACCTACCCTCTGGCAAAAAACCAGATGGATTTCTGAGAGAGTAGAACCTTACAAACAATTCATACTCAGATTTTACCTCCAGTACCTGTGAAAACAACCATGAATTCACCAAGTGAAGCTTAAGTTTATCACCTGGATCATAACTTACGTTGAGGACCAATAATAGAAAGCCTACTGTAATGATTCTGATAAAATCCATGAGAAAAGATGAGGAACAGCACTCAACTTTTGATATTACTAGCATACATTGTTTTGTCCAGTGCTTGTGTGCTAGCTATATACAAGATTGTGCTCTATTTGGAAATGGAGTTGTAGGATTGGATGATTGTTTACCAAATTAAGATTTGTGAGTACTATGTGTGTGCTATGTGTCATTGTGTATATTAATACAAACTACAGCTATCAGCCTGGGGAATTCATAGCAGCAATTTAAAGGATCAATTAATACGATAAATCTTGTTGAATGCAGCAGTGTTCAGCATCTAGCTAATTGAAAATCTGATGAAAATTTCAAACTCCATTTATTTTAATAGTTAATCATGTGAAATAAAAAGTGTCTGATCAGCACTTGCTGCTGCTATATGTCTGTTGCTGTTCTAAATGGAGATCCCTCCCTTCGAACAGTGAAGCCCCAATGGTTCTGGCATTTGCATTGTATTTTTTTACATCATCTGAAGACCACTTGACAATTTTGTATTCTGGCTGGTTCAGAGTTGACAGGATCTTGCTGAAGCTAGGCCTGGCATCACAGTCAATATTCCTGGAAAAACAGAAGATAAAATTAAGACAGCACAATTGGTTCAAATTTATTCTTACACAACCACCAAATGCCCTGTTATTGTGTGCGTAATATTATGCTAAACATATAATATGGGATACATTACTTACCAGCAATTTATCATCACTTGATATATAGCTTTGGGGCATCCAGGTGGAGGAGGCAACCTGTACCCTTTAGAAATCTTTTGTATAACCTAAACACCCAAAACAAGTGACAAATTACACTGTACTTTAACAGCTACATTTGAAAAAATAAAGTAAAATAACAGTGGCATAATTTTTGGCACGATTTAAATATGTGATTTCTCTCATGAGCACCTACAAACTACAAAACACATGTCCTTGGAGCCCACCCATACTAAAATTCTTCCTACACCATTGAATAAGGTAAATAAAATTAGTGCACACCTCACGATTAGGAGTGCTACGGAAAGGCTTGCATCCCAGTGACCAAATCTCATAAAGAACACAACCATAGCTCCACACATCACTGGAAGTGGACCACAGGCGATACTGAATGGCCTCAGGTGCTGTCCACTTGATTGGAATTTTACCTCCTTGAGCCAAATAAAATGACTCGGTCTGAAGTTCCCTGGAAAGGCCAAAGTCTCCAATCTGTAAAATATGACAAAAATTGCTTTACAAACGGAGGCCTAGCAGTAAAATTGTCATGGGGCGAGTGAGGCATTAATAGTTTTAACTTATGCTCTCAATGTTTGATGACAAATTGGAAAATGAGGGCACAAGGTTTCATAGTTGGTGTGGCTTTATGTAAATCTCAGTGAGGCAATTGCCTATCTGCTTCACCATGTGCTTGGCCTATGACAAGATAAATTAAACTAAGCAAAATATTTTATAATTTTGGGTATCATTTATTAGTTTCTATAAGCACTTTCTTAATTCCCTTCCTTCTTCACAAAACAGCAGAGACAATATGGATACATACCTTGCAGACCTCATCTTCTGAGACCAGGATGTTCCTTGCAGCAAGATCTCGGTGTACGCAACACTTTTCTTCCAAATAGCTCATTCCATTGGCTATCTGACGAGAGTACGACAACAACTGAGAGGACAGTTTGTCACAGCTGACAATTAGCAACAAACATGGACATTTCAAAGCGTTAATATTAAGTGCATTACAAGATAATGAAGTACCTTCCTGTTAATGAAGTCAAGTACTTGTTTAAAGATCCATGGCGCATATATTCTAATATTAATTTGTACTGATGCTGGAAAGAATAAAGAGAATGACGACATTAGTAAAATAATCCATACAATGCATATAAAATTTCACTTTTGAACTAGAAAAATAAACAAATTATTACCCCCTCCCCCCCACCCACCCACCCCCCAAAAGTTATGAGGTTTATATACCTGTTTTTGTACAGCTTCTACTAGACAATTTTGAATAATAAGAGGAGTGTGCTTAATAATGACACAAGACATCCTTCTTCATAGATAACTATAAATGTTATTGCTATATCTTACTGATTCATGAATGGTTACCAATCCCAGTGTCCTGACAACATTGGGGTGACAGAACTGACACATTATTACAGCTTCTTGTAAAAACTTAATTTTTTCCTCTTCTGTGGCTCCAATTTTGAGCGTCTTCACAGCTACTTCCTTTTCATGAACCTCAGGGGAGTGGCTGTAATCTGGAATCCATAAAGCCTTACACACTGTTCCAAACTCTCCACTACCTACAATTTCCAGCTCCCTTTGACAAAATATTGAAAAACAAACAACTCGGAATTAATTTGTCATCTCTGGTAATTGAAAAAACAACAACAACTCACTTTATGCTTTCATTAGGGACAAACTTCATTTTCAGTTTAGAGATTTGTGTAATCAGTTCAGTCTTTTGGTCAGAGGGTCTCCAGTAAGGAGATTCATACTCACATTCTTCACGACCTTCTCCAGCACCTCCATCATGCAATTGTCCATCTGTGCTCAAGTAAGAGGACTGTTTGAAGGGGCTATGGGTAAGTATTGGATTCATTGCTAAAGATGACAGACTAACTGGAGACTGACACTCATTCAAAAAGTTGCTATTGCTATTCCTTGACATAATCGAGGATGGAGAGTTGAAGGTTGTCGTTGACACTTGGTTTTTTGTCGGAGGTGGCCATAGGATATTGGTTGGCAACATGTTCTTAGACCTGTTGACATTGACTGAAGTACTTATTCTCTCATAAGTGTTGGTTCTCATGGCCTGCAATAACAATACTACAATTAATTGGAAGTCATTGTGTTGGCATTCATGTACTGTATTACGTGCTTTGGTACCTTATATTATATCACTGTGCCAAGTGATATCATTCTTATAGGTGCAGAACTATGGGTGCACTGGGAAAATGTGTTCACACCTCCAATATTTTAAACCTCTATTTGTTATTAGTCAGAATTACTCACTGTTTGTAATCATTACACTGCAACTGCTTTTCAAGATAGAAGACAGAACAATCAAGTATTTTGGACATAGAAATTATTCCTACACCTATGATTCTAATGCCATTTGCCCTACCATTTGGTAATTATGCATTGCAGTATTACAAATTACATAAACACACACACACATAACTTGCATAAGGTCCTATAATAATTTCATTGTATCCGGCACAAGAAAGGCAATTCCACCAAAACAATGCACTATGATCTAATCTTACCTCTAAATTGTATTGACCTTCATTACTGGTAGGTTGGTTCACCAGGATGTTAGGCGTAGGGGCTTCTTGCCTTTGAATAGAAACTTTCTTGTATTTATAGTAAGTGATGACTAAACTAATTGTGAGGCAGAACAACAGCATTAATACTAAACCAGTCACAATTGTGATCATCGTGATTGCAATAGAAAATGAAGATGTTCCATCTCCGTTGATTTCTGCACAATTCTCAGCACAGTATTTTTCACAATCTTTCCCGTAAAAATACTTGGCACATTTTACTGTGATGGTTAGCTCCAGGCTAGTCAAGTTGAATATGCCTGTATAAATCTGATTGGTCACATTCCCAGTGATGTTAATGGCAAATCTGTCAATCAATTCATTATTTTTGCCCTCAGGTTCTTGGCTGTCGTCATCAAGCAATTCCACATAAAATTGAATTCCATTCATCGGCTAAAAATACAAAAAACAACAACAACTACACATAACTTTTAATACAACTTTTTGATAGCTTATCAGAAAAAATTGTCCAAAGCATCAGTTGTTTGTATTTTCCATTCTTGATTAATTGCTATTTTCACCTAAGAGTACCTTTTGTTCTAGTTAGTTACTAGTTATACTTAGACCATGTGTACTGACATTTTATTATTTTTATTTAATACTCGACTGATTATGTCCATTATTAGTAAAAAGTAGGACCAAAAAAAAAAAAAAAAAAAAAAAAATGGAGAAAAATAGCTATACTGAACGCAGGCAATGTATATATAATACTATGTCTTCATGCTGCTTAATCAATGGTATAAGTTAAATTGTATATTGCAACAGTTTGACTTAACCAGAAATAGCTCACCCAACTTCCTCGAGATATTGTTATGGGATTTCTTAATCCATATACTTGCCCAAAGAAATCATCTTTAGTGTCAGTTCTTGTAGACTTGGTCTCCGTAAAATTGCATAACCCTCTGTTTTCTGATCTCAAGAAACTCACAGGTGCTAAGACTGGTCTCTCACAAAACAGGAACATGTAGTCGCACTCGATGGAGGAGCACTCAGCAGAATCACAGCAGCCAGTTCCACCAGCACATGTACCACTAATATCAGCACACTTGCCTCCCTCGTGATAGAAATAATGGAACTCAATGGTGACTTCATACCTGTCAATTGTATCCTCACAGTACTCTCCTGTGTGCTGTGGATCACAAATGCAGCGGTAGGATCCCATAGTGTTTATACAGTTCCCGCTGTAGTAGCAGGCGTCGGAGTTGAGGCATTCGTTAATGTCCTCATTGCAGTCAGCTGAAGTGTATCCCGGAAGACACACACATGAATGACCATTGAGCTCATCCACGCAAACTTGGCGTTCCCCACATGATGCATTGTGGCAGTCTTCTATCTCAATAGAGCAGAACTCTCCAGTGTAGCCAGGGAGACAAACAGTACAGTTGTGAATGTCACAGCTTGTGCCACAAGTGTGGTCAATACAACGTAAGTTTGTTGAAATTACTAAGGAAGCAAGCTTGTAGATTCCTTTGTGATCTATTTCAGTTGTAGTCTGACCCACTCTACTGTTAACATTGATATTAAAGGTATCAATAAGAAGGTCATTGGTGTAGTTTTGTTGGAAATGCAGCAATTCCATGTACAGTTGATATCCCTTTGCAGGCTGTGACAGTCATAAACAACGAGAGAAAGAGAGGAAAAACAACAACAAGATTTTAAACTATTGATTGAATCAGCAGTTAATCTTGCTAAAACACTCACCCAAACACTGTTTGAAAATTTTAAGCTGAACTGAGTAATCTGGAACCTTTCAAATCGTTGCACAGAAGTGTTGACTGGATGAAGGCATGCCATTGGATCTGGATACTTACGAAGTGGCACTGTTTGGGAAACAGGTCTCAAGCACCCTCTGAGATAGTAATTGCAAAAGGTGTTTAAGCACATATTATCTGTACAGCACCCTTGGCCGGAGTTGCAACTAGTCAAGGCAGAGTCTGCACAGCGACCACCTCGGTTTTTAATAGAGTGTATGATTACAGTAAGCATGTACTCACACATCACTGCTTCCTAGATTAAAAATATTACAAATGACAAAATAACTTCCAGATCAGAATTTGATTGCTTAAAATCGTAACATTTAACAGTTAGAGTGTCAAATACTTATCTGTTCTAGTTCGAATTCATGCATACATCTGCTTTGTTTATTACACTTTACATGCTAGTTGAATTGAGATACGAATATATCAAGGTCATGACATTTGCAACACTTGACTTTAAACATCCACTGAATGACATTTCTAGGAGTGTCCAATTATTTTTAAGTTAAGCAAAAACTAACTACAGGAACTCTATCACAAAATTGATTACCACTTACCAGAAGTAATAGTGATAAAACTGCTTTCAAAGTCAACTTCATCATTTTAGCCATTTAGAAGATTCAAACTTCTTGATTATGTGCTGACTGTGCATAGCCTGAAAATCAAATAGGCACAGCCAAGTTCACTGACAATGGTAGTCATCAGTAATATCTATCCTTAAACAATGCGTGGCTACATTTTAGGAGACCTATACCAACTTTGTAGTGGTTCATACCGAATTTGATGATTCAATCACCATACATGGAGGACTGCCTGTCTATGTTTGATTCATGTACATATTCATACTACAGAGAGTAAGGTCTAAGGTTGCATCAAAATCTGAATGAACTGAGCATGATAATCACTAATCATACAAGCTTATTCTTACTGACAACTTACCACTGTCTTTTATTGCTATGGTCAGATTACCCATACCATTGACCACTTTAAGATTGACTTTTATATAGCCCTTTGTAAATTAGAATTGTTTGGTTTGTAGAAGTCAGCCAGCATTTCTATGTTGTTTGGATTTTCTGGCTGCAATTAATTATGGTTTAGTTGGTTAGCTATTGATTTTTGCAAGAAGGCTATGTGTAATCATCACTTTGTAGTCCCAATTGTATCATCATCAGTGCAGTAGTTGCATTTCTTTTTAAGGATTCACTACACTACGTGTGACTTCCTTATAAATGATGAATAACTTACTCTGATTATTCAACATTAGGAAATTTATGTGCCACTATATATAATAAGCATGACCTTCACATAAATAGAATATCTAGTGAAATGTTGCAGTTGTTTCTGCTTGCCACTGTAAAAATGGAGAGCCAAGTAATGACTGGGATGGTGCTACTGTTAATATTGGCGACCTGGGTAAGTGTACAAAAAGCCCTCTGCATTACAGTAACTTGTAAAATGATTTTTATTAGCTCAGCCAGTAGCTTGCACATTCTGTCTCACTTTTTCCTACATTTAGTAAATACTTTGTATTGCTGGATGGAAATAGTGCTATTAAAATACAATAGCAATTTAAAATTGCTGATAATTGCTAGTTTTATTTATAAGAAGCTATGTATATTTGCATAGGAAACTAGAGCAGATTATCTCATAAGTGTGTATGTGCACTCACTGGAGAATCGAGGAGGCCGCTGTGTAGATGAGAAATTCTGTAATGGAGGAGAAGGATGCTGTGAGAGTAGCACATGTGCCACTACTGCATGTGAATACATTATGGAATACTGCCAGAGAATACCTCCCAAAGCACTGAGCTATAATCGTACCATCGACAATCAGCCTGGGTGTGCAAGGCAAAGAAGCACTGGGTCTATTGTTCGATTTGAAAGAAACAAAACCAATTTTGCTGGAGCAGAACCTCTACGTTTTACTTATAGGAGTTTGGTGAGTTTTATTTAAGTATGAATAAAAAGTTGATTGTAAATATAAAATAACACACGGTGTAGTGAACCATATTCTCTAGAGAATGTACCACATACACACAGCGGCAGGTAGGCTACCACCAGAATATGCCTGTGGAGTTACTAGAGTGTCTTTCTGTCATTGTTATCTCTGAAGCTTATCTACTACCCCTAACTAATCCCAAAGTCGTTCAGGAATATTGCAGTAGTTAAAAATGTACATAGTAAGGTGCAGGGTATGACGCAGCAAAATTAAAAGAATACTTGTGCCCAGTAGGCAAACCATGTGTATGTTTGAATGTTTTAGAATGTTTTTTCAGTTATGTGTATGTGGTGAGTATATGTTGCTAGCTAGGTATGAACCACTAGTAAGTGGCATGGATTACATCACACTGCCTGCCAACTGTCATGCCACAAAAATACATAAATAAAGCAATAAATTATTAATTTAAAGAATTTGTTCTTCCTTGTGGGAGACCCTGTAGTTAATAATTTTATATCATTTAATATAGAGGTATGATGCAGTCCAAATGTATTTCGAGCTTCGACACAATTACAGTGTATTAATTGATCGATTTTTGTTGGATGTTCCAAGTATTCCAGAACATCAGTTCACACCTTTCTATCTTGATGGAATATTTGGATATGCCAGAATGAATATATCGACTTCATTAAAATGTTCTGAAGATCATTGTGGACCACAATGTGAACAGACCTCAAACTGCAGCAGTACGTGTGAACCGGGATACACGGGCAGGTTCTGCTCCAACATCATTAGCTTGTGTAACGACAACACTTGCAGCAATTCAAACATGAGGTGTGTAAATAAAGTTTTAGGTTATGATTGTGTATGCCAGCCCGGCTTTACTGGATCTGAATGTCTGACGGACATAGACGAGTGCTCAGGTGGGGAAGAACTCTGTTCATTTCATGGCACATGTGTGAACTCGTATGGCTCTTTTCAGTGTGAATGTGAAGAGGAATTTACCGGACAATTTTGTGAGACAAAGATACCAAGATTCTCTGTTGAAATTAAATTTCATTCCTTCACTAATCGTGGTGGTAAATGTGCAGATTTGAGTGGAACATGTGCTAATGGCACGGGGTGCTGTGACTCCAGAGACTGTAGTGATATTCATTGCAACTACATGTTTTTGTATTGTATGAGACCCTCAGGCACTTCAATTAGTCACTTGAGATCAGAAAACAGAGGAAATTGTGCTTTCAATGAAACAAACTCGAGCATGATAGCTGTGGGAGATGACTTTTTATCTAATATATATGGGACACCCAATCCAGTAAAATTTACTACGGTGCAGTCGGTAAGATTATCTATTATATCTTCTATGATTGTGGAAACTACTTTCAATTAAATGTTCACTCTTCTGCACTGAGCCATTACTAAGATCTTTCTTGGCCTTATATATTTATTAGATATATTCTCTCCCACATTTTTTTTAATTTGAGAGTCAACAATAATTGAATCCAGGGCCACTTAGGCGTTAACCAAGTGGTTTTGGTTAGTCCTCAGTTATAGCCAATAGTTCTCACAATTCTTAAAAAAAATACATCTGTAAAAAAGGAGAGAATACGTCTATTGTTTGGAATAGTTAAAATAGTCAATTAAATAATAACATATAATTGTTTTATATAGCCTCTTAATAGAATCGAGTTTTACATTTTTAATAGTCAATATCTTGTATTAATATAATAATATATAATTGCTTTTATGTAGCCTCTTAATAGAATTGAGTTTTACATTGAGTTAATTGATGATGACAGCAGCCAGCCAGGAGATGAGAATAATGAACTGGTGGACAGATTTGTAATCCCAATACAAAGTTTTACATCAAACAACATCTACTTTGGAATATTTGAGCTTGCAATTGTCAACATATCAATTAATGTAAGATGCTCAGATTTCTACTTTGGAGTTGATTGTCAACAAAGAAAGTTGAACTTGACTGCCAGCACTACCACTGCTATGCCTAGTGTTTCATCGGGATCCATGACAGCAGTACCAGTGCTAGTAGTGATACTCAGTGCAGTGATTGCTATTCTCATACTGAGCGTGATCATTTTGATTGTTTGCTATGTATTTCGTAATAAAAAGAAAGAAGGATTGATAATTAATCCATCGTTTGAATTGCAAACGCCTCACAGTGGTAATAGCGTTGGAGCAAATGCCAGACTACCGGAACAAAGCCATCGTGTAAGACTATTGATGGGTCTGAAGCAATTGTAAGAGGAGAATAGCTAAAGCTTGTGCATAAAATAATATTAAACCAGAATAGGAGTTGTAGTAACAAATGCGAGTTCAATTGTGGTTAAATAAAAGTGGTTGGAAGTATTTAAAATCTTTAAAAAAAGCATTGAATTTGAAAAAATAGTTTGTTTGTTCTTTTTTAATTACAGTCACAGTCATCTGATGTCCACACTATTCGTGAGCGACTGGTAAGTGGTCGATGTTTTACTTGATTTGATGGGATTAATAGTTAATTATTCATTTAGGAATCACTTCCGAATACGTACAATGAGGTGAGAGGCAATGGTAGGAGAAACAACAATGATGGTCATCAGCAAGATACTGGCTTTTCCTCACCGTTTCCTGACGAAATAAATCTGAGTTCCAATTATGAAGAGATAGATTCCTCCATGCGAGCAGACATTGTTATTTCAGGATCAACTCAAAGAAATGAAGCTCCAGCTAAGCCTCAAGTCTATACTTTCACTCAAAAGGGTGAAGATCGTTGTGATGATGATTGCTATGATTATGATGCTCCATACTGGGATCCATCCAATGAAGAAAGGGGATTACTGTCTCAATTGGCGAAACTCAAGATTCCGAGTGCTGATTCGAGTGATATCAAGTATGCATGAAAATGACAACTTAAATGGTCAAATGATTATTTTTACAAAAAATGGTTTATAGTGTATATATAAACTTTAAAAATTGATACATGTTGGGAAAAACTCAAAGCTAGGTACCAAATTAAATTGTTGTTTTGTTGCTTTTTTGTAGCACCAACTCATTTACATGTCTTGGTTTTTTGTGCTGCCAAGAAGGTATATTTAAATGTACAATGGAACCTCTAATATGAACTCTCTAGCAAGCAAATTACCTCTATTTATGAAATTTCCATTTCCCTCCTTCAATAGAAAATAAATTTTGTTGTTACTTCTTAAAAAAACTTGTGATTTGTGAACTAAACACCCTTGTCCCAAATTGTTCTTAGTTCAGAGTTTCTATTTTATTTGTATCTTTATTTGCAACAGAGAGTTGGAGAATGTTGGGTCTGGTGCTTTTGGAACTGTAGTTAAAGCTCTATGGTCTCGGATAGAAAACACTCAAGAAATTGTAGCAATCAAGAAAATTGAAGGAGGCGTAAGTGATGAGGAGAGAATAATATTTCTAAAGGAAGCAGTTATTATGGGTCAATTTAATCATCCCAACATTGTCAAAATCCTGGGAATTGTGGCTGACAGTACAGAAGTAAGTCAAGAAAGGTCTGCCTATAATAATATATTAGTACTTATTATTGTAATATGTAGGATCAATACCAAATCATAATGGAATTCATGTCTAAAGGAAACCTTAGGCAATATCTACAATCTGTGGATAAAGGGTAAGCTACTAACAAATCAGTGTTCTAAAGTGGACATGATACACATATGCAATATTCTATGTAAATGAACTAAACACTTGTGGCAACACTCTTTGCATAAACTAGCAAACACAAAAGTTTATTTGGCCCTACATAACTCTTGACTTAATTCCTGGTCACACAGCAAATACTACACATTAGGATATTCACAATATTAAAGTTAGCTGTTCATATTTGTTTTATAGTTTACTATATTAAAGTGAAATAACAACAAGTGGATATTAAATTGTAGATGAAGTAAAGTATACATGTTGTTCTCATGGGAGGTCTGTTATAATGTGGAATTTATGATTATTGAAAGACTGAAAAATGTACAATATGAAGATGACATACCTGTAGAGCCAGGGGGGGTTCGGGGGGGGGGGGGTTCGGTCAAACCCCACTTTGAGTGATCGGAAGTAAATGATTAAGGCTTAAATTGTTGAATATCATCTACTCGATGGTGTCCAAACCTGCAATGGAATTTTCTGCAATGGAGCTATAGGTTTCCCTGGATGTGGTTCATACTCTGCATGTGGGCGATCTAGTCTGATTTCAACCTAAAAGGTAAGCATTGAGCTCCTTGGTTACAAAACCTTGCTCTCACAACAGTACGAGTAAAGTAAGTATGCTATCTTAGTGTGCCATTTTAACTTGTAGGATAAAAGGCCTATCAATGGTGCAATGTTTGTGTACAGCTCACTGTAGTGGTTGGAAGCCTGGTTACACGAGAATGATATAGTGCTAGCAGTTTACTACTACTTCATATACATATATATATATATATATATATATATATATATATATATATATATATAATAGAACATATACTCAATTTTCAATTGTCCACCCTTAATACACTTTTGCCTGCTCCCCTGCTTTCCAATTAGAAATTCTACATGCTCTTGGGATTCACTGAAAGCAATGTAACTTGATACTATTTATCTAATCAAACTTTTCTACATTGGTTTTGTGCAGCACTGATGTGCTATCTTCTCAGCTGCTGGCATTTTCCCGCCAAATAGCCAGTGCTATGAGCTACCTGTCCATGAAAGGTTACGTCCATCGTGACTTGGCGGCAAGAAACATCCTCATCTGTGACAACAGCACCTGCAAGGTAGACCAAATAAGATAATGGCCCAAAGAAATGCATTTTAATATACAAATATATGTATTTTATAAACTTACTTAACATAATATGCTATTAAATTGACTTTTGATTTTGTAGATAGCTGACTTTGGTCTCTCAAGGGACATGTGCACTGAAAGTTTCTATCTTGCTCATGGTGGAAAAATTCCTGTGAAGTGGGCAGCCCCCGAGTCCATCAACTATCGACTTTGGTCCACCGCCAGTGATGTGTGGAGCTATGGGTGTGTCTTGTACGAGATATGGTCAGTGGGATACAAACCCTTTCATAACTGTAACAATGCTGAGGTACATAATAAATAGCTCATAGGAAGCATGTTATATAAATACAACAGTGTATAGGATTTCTCTAAACATTATTGTAACCGACATATAAACGAATGAGTCTGATAATATTATATGGTTAGTGACCCCAAAACAAATTACATAATTTGCATTAAGAAAATGATAGGAAAGGGTAAAGGATTTTCAATTTATGTATTATTAGGTACTCAATAAACTTTCTAGTGGGTACCGATTGCCACCTCCAGCTGGATGCCCCAGAGCTATTTATCAGCTCATGATCAATTGCTGGTATGATTATTTACTACAAACTTTATTAATAAATAATTAACAATTTCATGCTAATATTGCTGACAGTAACTTAACCATGTTTATTGTTTATGCTAAGCTATTAGTTGTAAATGTCATCTTAGACTAATTTTATAATATGACCAATTAAAGAGATCTGAGACAAAAAAAATATTGACTTTCATGAAGGATGAAGTATTTAGCAGACTTTCAAGAATAATGTCTAAGCAAAAGAAAATTATTGCTTTCTCTAATGTTTTTTTCTCTCCATATATTCTTTCTTACCAGGAACAGAGATTCAGAAGCCCGGCCTTCTTTCTGTGAAATATTGTCTTATCTCAATGAGCCAGAGTACAAGATTACTGGATGGTCAGATACTGATAAAGACAAGTACAGTGAAGAATCTAGAAAAATTGGTGCAAATTTGGAAGATGGAAAATTAATGTACGAAGAACTTCAAAATACCTACAAGAAAATAAAATAGCAATTTTCTATTTTGAACTGATGATTTGCTTTGTATTGAATCATTTCATTAAATCAGACAATATGTTTTTAGTATATATTTGTCACATTATAAGTAATTGCATTGCAGGGTTAAACTAAAACTAAAATAGAAGTTAGTAATTTTGAAAAACTAAAACTAGAATTTGAAATTAGACATTGGAAAACCAAAACTTAAACTAAAATTGTAGTCTCTGCTAGTGAAAAACTATAACTAAAATTAATCTTGAAATATTTTTATCAAAAAAACTATAACTAAAATTAAAATGTAAATGTTCAACCAAAACAACATTAGTAGTTTGCTGGTGTTCATGTGAAAAATCAGTTTTAGATTGTGCCCCAAAAAATTATGGGGGGCTCCAGCTCCCCCCTCTCCTATGCCATTGTTGCATGGTTAAAACCACGCTATCTCCACATTTTATAACATATATGTAGTGCCATGGCGTGCTAGAAGACATTTGGTGCGAAATGCCACCAGTTCAGACACTTTTGCATCATCCTACAGGAGCAATGCCACAAGAGAAACATATTGTGTGGCAGCTTTTGCAGAAGACAGGAAATCTGGGAAACATTTGCATTTATCCCCTAACTACCATTTCCAACTGGTGGCAGTCGAGTCTACAGGAGCTATAAACCCATCAACTTTGCCTTTCTTAAGGCACTGGGAAGACACGTGTCTCTGGCAACTAGTGAACCACATGCTACTAGCTACCTCTTCCAGAAGCTGTCAGTGGCAGTTCAGCGAGAAAAAGCCACAGCCGTTTTGGGTTGTGCCAACCCACCCACCCATTGACTTCATAATTTAAAATTGTTACTATCATCATCATCATCATCATTATTATTATCATTATTATGTTATACTATTTATTATTTTTTAACGAAAAAATGCAGAAGTAATATAATTGGAGATTGATACTAAATCAGATTTGAAATAATATGTTATATAGAGAGTCATTTTAGAGGAAATTGAACATTAATGATGGGTAATGTAGTGTGTTGCAGTATAGATTCAGTAGCTCACATAATGATTAGGTGAATTTTTAATATCTCCCTATCTTTGTGTAAATATAGTGAAAGAAATGTGTTAGTTATGTTAGTGTAAACTATGTCCACTACTATATAAGACAGTTCAACTACTATGAAATTATTCTTTTGGTTAGCAGACAAAAAATTTAATCTTTTTCGATAGCTATAGTCCAGAAGTACAATGCTATGCCATGATAACCACCATTTTTATAAAGAAAACTTTTAAGGTGACATCATGACAAGTTATGCAACCTAGCAAATCATTCAAATACATTACAATGCATGAGACCAAATTAGTAGATAATTAAAGACTTAGCTATGTCCTAAATTTTATGGTTCAATTACCTTTTGTGTTCTAAATATGTTACAGCAGAAGTTGACATTACATAAAATTGTGCTTATAAGGTAGATCTTCATTACATGATTAAAGCACCTGGGTTTGTGTTTGCCACTCTGATATTGTACTTCCAAATTGGAAAAGTTTGATATACTAGGAGAGCTGTCAGCTCAGGCTCAGAGTCAGGTAGTCATCTGGAGGATCATGCTTAACTATCTTTCTTCTTGAGCAACTCACTATCTTACTACATGAGAATTGACAAAAATTGAATATTATTACCAACCGGCCTATGAATATGAAGGAAAGAGAAGGTGCATCCATTGCAGGTCACCAAACATTTTGTCACCCTCTTTCATTGCTATAGACGTACTTGTAACATTCTTGTTCTAAAAATCCTAATCGTTCTACTCACTCACCCATTTAACTGTCTGTATCATATATGTCTTTCAGTTCACTCTGGCTGTGCTCTGACTTTGATAATATCCTTAACTAGACAAGTTAAACCTAGTACCTGGTTAAGGAGTAACATACTGAGCCTCAACCTATTAGCCTAGGGAGAAAGTAAACTCTGGTGGCAGTGAACCAAAGTCTTTGATTCGCAGTCTCACCACATACCCTAATCCACACATTTTCCCCGAAATGTCTGGTAAGGTTTCTTATAATGGAATTCTAGCATAAACCATTTGTATAATAACTCAGTTGCAGCGAATATGGAATGCAACTAATCCTTCTTACAATCCCGATCTTCAGTGTGGTACCAATTCTTCCTACAATCCTAATCTTCAGTGTGGTATCAATCCTTCTTACAGTTCTGATCTTCAGTGTTACACTAATCCTTCTTACAATCCTAATCTTCAGTGTGACACCAATCCTTCCTATAATACCAGTCTCCCATGTGACCCCAATTACACAAGATCCACAATCTGGCTCCTTTTTCTAGTGTGGAGACAAGACAGAATGAGATGACAGTATTTAAAGCAAAATACAGATTATTTAGTATGCATTTCATAGCGTAGTTCTAACTGTTCAGTGTGATGTAGTCAGTTTCAAGAAAGGAATGTTTATAATAGAGAAACAGTTTGGATGAATAGTTTGTGTTAATTGTATTGCTCCAGGAAGTAATTGAAGAATAGTTATGAGAAGGACAATGCTTAATTTAGAAAATACTGTATACATTTTTTTTGGTTATTTTTCTTTAAAGTGAATTAGAATTTCTTACTACTTGTCTTTATTGTATTCAGACCATCACACCCAGGCGTGAAACGTTAATTAGCGAACCGCTATCCCTATACCCTTTACTTTTGCATGCCCACTGCCACTTGTGTTCCCACCCTAGCCCCCAGTTTTTTGGTATCTGTATAAATTTTTTATGAGTTTTTTTGTTGTTGTTGCTATCTTCTTGTAAAACAAGCAAACAGTATCAAGCTGTACGGTGCTATCAAGTCTCAACTTCCTGAACCTTCGGACTAGAGGCATGGCCATTCCATCCCCCATGCCTATTCCATCCCCCATGCCTGGGAAGTTGCTGAGCTTCTCCCAGTGAGGAATCTAGAAAAATATATATAGGTAGATTCTGGAAAACTGTATCTCTGCTTGCCTTCTACCAATTCCCAATAGAAAATGTATGGCCAATTACCTCTTAATGCAAATACCTCCAATTTCTGAATAATGAACCCCAGCAACATCCCCCAATGAACTTTTGCAATAAAGTGTGAATTTCATTGTGAATAAGACCACACCTCAGAAGTCAGAGTTTGTTTGCTTTTAGAGATGATACAATACATTGGAGGGATTAAGTGGAAAGTTTGCTAAGTAGAGGTGATTTGCTTGCTGGAGAGTTCATATTCAGAGGTTTCACTGCATGTCACATTACCTTATGTCAAGAATTTATGCGCAGCTTCTTGCTCATGTAGCTTCTTTTTCTCCAACAGAAGTTATCCATTTCTCCATCACAGTACTGTACCAACCCTGTCCTGCTAACTTGCTGAGCTGTGCAATTTAACCTGCTTAAAATATCTTGGTGATTTACACCCACACTATTTAAACCACAGATAATGACATGCTGCTAAGAGAGAACAACCTGCTCTTGTCAATTAACGGACTCTTTTGCCTGTGTAGAGATTGGACAAAGAGGCATGGCTAATGTTCATAGCAGGAACATAATCAGTAATATCAAGACTGAGTTTATCAAAGCTGTCTTCGATGGTTTTTGTAGACATGGTTTTAAGAAAGTACAAGCAAGTTATACTTCTAATCATCATCAATCATATCTCCAACTTTGCAAGATGTGATTACTATTCATGTTTTGATAATAGCTATGTCCTCTCAAGGCATACAATCCTTTATAGTTACAAAATCATCTCAACTTCCCTATCTTCATCTTCATCTTCAGTTTCTTACACTTCACTGTACACAATAACTTAACATACATGTAATAGTCAATATCATAAAGTGTAAGCACTCTAGAGAAACAGATGAAGAAACACGCAGTAAACAAATACAAGATAACAAGACAATGATGAAGAGGGAAATATAGATGAGGAAAAGGAATTAAGATTATAATAATGGATTTAATAAAATGGATAATCGGTCAGAATCAACTTGACGCCTGTAGTATTTTATGATGCAATACATTTTAAAAATTTGTGTAGATGCTTGTGGTGACTTGTTGAACAGATCCACTATTTCCAATTTGTTGTTTTGTGGTCTAATATTTGTGCCCATACTAAGCTGCATAAAGAGTTGGTGGTCAGAACTTAGTCTCGCGGGGCCAGAGTCCACGACAGTTGCAGCTTGAGTGCTAATTTGTGTGAACATTAATAACAATCAACCCTAATTAGCACCCCAGGTTTTGTTAGTTCACACCTCCAACTTGCCCCTGCTCTCTTCACACTGTGATGTGTACTATCACCTCAGTGGAGAGTTGGATTCTTCAAGTTTCAGTTGCTGCTATGTGAGGGACTAGGGTGGGAGTGAAGTTAAGCTTCAGACTTTCACTGTGTAGCTCAAGCTATTGCTATCCACCTTGCGTTGTACTGTTCATGAGCTTCCCCTGTAGGAGGCCCCCTCTTCTGCTACACTGGCCCCTATCTCCGCCCATTTTGCTTGTACTCTTGGCTCTTCTGTTAACCTGACCAGACTGTGGTGAACCCACCACATCGACAGGACATGACACAACATCTTAGCTAATGGCACACACTAGTAATGTATTGTCACAAACACTAAACATCTCATTCAGAATATCATTCCATTCTCGCCATAGTTAAATGGAGCCAGTTATACACCGAGACTGTGGAGAGCTGAGCAATAAGCGTGACGCATCTAATTCGCGTTTTGTGGTAATTTGGTGGTGGGTCCTGTACAGCGCACTTCCCCTCAATTGACCAGACTTTTTCCTCGCTTTGTGTTTGGTAAAGGGTCTGGCCCCGCCAGACTAGTCAGAACTAGAGATGCGTATCTGAATGCATTTATAATGGAATTAAATTGATAAATACTCAAAGAAGAATAATAGATGAGAAAGAACGGTTGTCAATGTTTTACTATTCACTAATGTTTTAGGTGAATTATTAAAGCCAGTGAACATGGTCACCAAATACAATATCAGGAGCCCCACATTAACTTTGCGCTTGTACATTGACTTAAAGTATTGCCTACATATACACTATATTTTAGCTCGTGTGATACACTTCGTGATGTTCAGGTCAGGTAGTATTTTAACACCATCATATTCATATGCTGCCATTCACTGCCACAAATAGAGATGTGCTGATGGAACATTCCATAAGAGTGAAGGAGTACTCTAGTACCAGTCCGTGTTTGGTAAGCATCACTCCAGTCATATAATTGGTGATATCTGCTCAGTATTTTCTTGAAGTATTTATTTCATTATCAGCAGAAAAATGAAGACTGAAGTGAAGTATTTGATGATCGTACTATTGTTGATGCTAATACCGGTAAGTATTCAGTATGGCTTAATGATATACCTGTACTAGTCACCATCTGTTGTGAATCAGTTGTAGGTTAGCGTAGCTAATTAAATCTACAATGGTCTGCATCTTTCTTGACTGTATGAGTTTTTTGAGAGAAAACAATAGTATGAATTTACATATCATTGTATCAAAGAGTGTGGTGAGAAGACCTTAGCTATTGAGTTGAAACTGTAGAGAAGACTAAAGTCTCAGCTTTTACTACTTACTGTGAGACACACTGGGTGATCTGCTATTGCATTGCTTCTGATGCAGCTAATACAGTTGCACTAGAGAGCAGTTTGAAATACTGAGATGAATCTTCCTAACAACTAGCTCTATCACAAGATTGGTCAATTAGAAAAGTATTATTACATAGAAACTGATATTAAGGATATAAGTGTGTATGCTGCACTTAGCTACATAGCTACTCACCACGAGACACATTGGGTAGGCATCTAAGTTCAAAGAGGCAGTAGTAATTTAGACATTGAAGAAAGAATGAAATAGGTGTATGCCATTTAATTATTTTAATGAAGCATACTTTAGATTATAATTACCAGGTTGTAGTAAATCTAACTTCTGAAAGTCATTTGACTATAGTTGACACTGCAAAATATAGCTGGTGTGCTAGCTAGTGTTATAATATGTGAACTATTCCTGTCTTGTAGTTGAACTAAAATACATTTTTGGTACTATTCTAATAAATATGTTATTTCAATAGGATCACAGTCTGGGGACATACAACTTCTTTGTCACTATTCACTCACTGGAGAACCGAGGAGGTCGCTGTGCAGATGATCAGTTTTGTAATGGAGGAGATGGATGCTGTGAGAGTAGCACGTGTGCCACTACTGCATGTGTTTATGTCTTGGAATACTGCCAGAGATTTCCTCCAAGGTCCTTGAGTGTTGAACGTTCTGTTGATCTGGCTGCCTGTGAGCATGATGAGAGACGGTTTTCTGAGCCTATTTCTAGATTTGAAAGAAATCAAACTAATTTTGGAACAGAAAATCCGATTCGGTTTGGAAAACCATATTTAGTGAGTTTGAATCACTGGTAAAGATTGCCAGTGATACTTTTTACTTACTCATTTCATTTACTGCTTTAAGTATATGCACATTAAAATTAGCATATTTTAATATACATGCATTAGTAAGTTGATCAGTTCTAGCTATGTAGCTGTATTGATCCATATTTGTACATGTTACTACTAGTAATCATAGCTATTTGCTTTAGGTTGCAAATGAATATAATTAAATGACATTTACTTCCTTAAACTGTAGTACTATAATAACATAGTAGTACTTCGCCAAATAAGAACATAAAACATACATTTCCTTGATAGCTTCAAATTTCCAAAATGTGTGTGTGCTCGGTTTTCCTGAATCTCACATTATATAAATGTATACGCGTTATAGTTTGAAGATTGTTCTATAATCATCTAGCTGTTTCTAACTATTTGAACCCTCTAGTTTCTAACCACCTTAATTTTTTGAGTTTTCTGTACTAGCTAATCTTTAAAAAAAAAAATACACGACATGCTTTCTCTGTCTGTAGATGCATGAAGTAGTTCAAATTCACTTTGAACTTAGACACAACAATACTGTATTGATCGACAGATTTCTCCTGGATGTTCCAGCTATTCCAGGATATCGGTTGACACCTTTTTATCTTGATGGAATATTTGGATATGCCAGAATGAATATATCAGTTTCATTGGAATGCAACAGGAATCATTGCGGACTGCTTTGCGAGAGAACAACAAACTGTAGTTTTTGTGATCCGGGGTACACTGGAATATATTGCTCCAACCTCATCTCCTCATGTGGAGAGACTTCATGTAACAACTCCAACATGAAGTGTGTAAATAAACTTTTAGATAATGACTGTGTATGCCTACCTGGCTTCACTGGATCTGATTGTCAGGCGGACATAATGGAGTGTTCAATAGAAGACCTCTGTTCCTTTCATGGAGAATGTGTAAATACTATTGGTTCTTTTCATTGTGAATGTTTTGATGGATTTACTGGGGAATTCTGTGAGACAAGAATGCCAAGATACTCTGTTGATGTCACGATTCACTCTTTCGATAATCCCGGTGGAAAATGTGCAGATTTGAGTGGAACTTGTGCTAATGGCACGGGGTGCTGTGACTTCAGAAACTGTCATGATATTCATTGTAACTACATGTTTTTGTATTGCTTGAGGTCACTAGGATCTGCCATCAGCTATTTCAGGTCAGAGAACAGAGGCAGCTGCAATTTCAACGAGACTAATTCTCATTATATTGCAGAAAGCGATAAGTTTTTTTACAGTATATATGGAACGAAAAATCCTATCAAGTATACAACAATATTTTCTGTAAGTTTTTGAAATACTTTGTACTTAGTTAAATATAACATATCATCTCGGACAAATAATATGAATAATGTATTCTAATATTTTAACTGTAGCCACTAAACAGAATGGAATTTTACATTGAGTTAATTGATGATGACATCACCCAACTAGGAGATGAAAACAATGAACTGGTGGATAGATTTGTGATTCCTATTACAAATGTTACTTCTATTAAAGAATATTCTGGAATATTTGGCTTAGCGACCATCAGCGTTTCATTGAACATCAGCTGTTTAGAGTTTGTTGAGGATTGTGAACTGAAGAACTTTGATGTGGTGACTGGAGAAACAACTCTGCCACCTGATGTTTCATCAGCATCCACTTCAACACTATCAGCAGTGGCAGCAGTACTTTCTGTGGTCGCATCTTTCGTGCTTTTTATGCTGGTGTTCATTGCCGTTCTCTGTGTATACTATCGTCAATGCAAGAAGAAGAAGAAATCTAATGATATATCGTTTGAGATGGAAGTTACCAATAGTCCTAATAGAGGTGGTATAGCTAGATCATCAAGGCGAAGTAATAATGTGAGTTGATTCAAGTATAACATTTGTATTACAATATGAGTATAATTACTTCTGCTCTTTTATGCCCAAATAGATGCTATTATATGCAATATCTAATCCTGGAAGTAAAAAATTGTAGTTTATTTTACTATGATAGCGTTTGTGATAACTCCTGCTTCCTTAATTCATCTATAATAGAAAATTTAAAAGGATTAAGGCATATTGTACTGTATATGATTTAATATCAGGTGACTTAGTATATTAACCCTTTACAGAAATTAATTATATGTCATCAAAGCTAGCTAGCTTAGTTGAATGATTAGAAATGTACTTATAAATGTATCGTTGTTTGTCTATATTTTAGTCACTTGGTATTCAAAGCATTCGTGAGAGATTGGTAAGTCATGAATATGTTTATTAAGTATTTAATACCTTACATAATGTCAGCTATCACAACTTCAGTCAACCAAACACGTTAGTTAACCCGAAATTTAAAAGTGCAGGCATAAAATAAATTGGATACTACATACATTATTTCATAGAGTACATTGTTATTGTGTTTGGTTATACCAACATTTTAGTTATGTAGCCATTGGTCCTAATTCATTCAGGCAATTGACATACTTCTACCTTTGCATGTGCTTATTTGTTGTTGTTGTGTTGTTGTTGTTTGCATGCAGGAATCTCTGCCCAACACATACAATCAAATAAAGAACTATGCCAGACGAAATGAAGTCAGGAAGGAGGAACCAAGTGTGTGTGTTGCTTCACCTCTTACTGACGAAACAAATTTCACCTCTAACTACGAAGAAATTGATGCTACTCAAGGCTATAGTGTGATCACTGAAGTGCCAGATGAAACTCAAAGTGTTGCTGCACAATCATCGACGGGCCAGGTGTATTCTTACATATGTAAGAATGAAGACCGTTTGGATGACGATTCATATGATTACGATGCACCATACTGGAACCCATCCAATGAAGAGCAAGAATTACTGACTCAATTGGAGATGCTCAAAATACCTAGTGCCAAATCAGAAGAGATCAAGTAAGTATAGAGGGATTACAACTTGCATTATACTCTTTGCACATCTATATTGATATCTCATTGATCGGAGAAATGATTTGTAATATCTAGCTATTACAGTGTATAGTAGTGCTGATGGTTCACACATTTTGTTACTCACATTTGGAAGTTCTAGCACAATTATCTGTTTTGTTCGTTTTTGTTTTTTGTTGTTGTTGTTGTTGTTTTTTGCTGGAAAGCAGCCTAGTCTGGGCCAATAAACATATGTAATGGAATAATTGTGTCATGAGATCTTAATGTGTATAGGGAGCACGAAATCATTGGATCCGGTGCTTTTGGAACAGTAACTAAAGCTACTTGGTATCATGAACAGGGCTCAAAAAAGTGTGAAGAAATTGTCGCAGTGAAGAAAATTGAAGGTGGTGTTAGTGAAGAGGAAAGAATATTATTTTTGAAGGAAGCAGTGATTATGGGTCAGTTTGGTCATCCTAACATTGTTAAAATTCTTGCTATTGTAGCAAATGGAACAGAGGTAAGGTCAACTAGTGAGCAAATTACACTTTTAATTTACATTATGTCGTGTTCAGGAACAATATCAAATTATTATGGAATATATGTCACAAGGGAATTTGAGACAATATCTCCATACATTGGATAAAAGGTAATTAAGCATGTATTTGATTCAGTAAATAACATACTATTTTTTATGCTTTCAATGTTCAGCCATTTTGAAAAAACTTGTAAATGACAGTTATTTTTTTGTAACTTACTCTGAATTTTTTTAATCTTATGCAGCACTATCTTCTCAACTGCTGGCATTTTCCCGCCAAATAGCCAGTGCTATGAGCTACCTGTCCATGAAAGGTTACGTCCATCGAGACTTGGCGGCAAGAAACATCCTCATCTGTGACAACAGCACCTGCAAGGTAGGGATATATAACTATAATACAACCAGTGATGTGCTTGAGCACAAAGGGTGAGCAGGCCAGTGCACAAATGAAACACTTCAAAAGTATCTATCAGTCCATTTCTGAAAGTATAGCTAGCTAAGTAAGTAGCCATTGTGACCATTAATATACTTTAGCTAACAAACACATTACCACTTTCTTACCTCAATTTCCTGCATACTGGTATTTTGTGTAGTCATTAATATATGTCATTCTGACTATCTGAATTACCAGTATCTTTTACAACAAGCACTCATAGCTACTAAAAAAGGCCGAGTTTTTTAAAAATTATGTCTGGTAAAGGGTTTCAATACCATGGTAATCATTCGCCATAACATTTTGCAACTTAACAAGAAGTTCTAAGGAATTACTGCACAGTATTGAGTAAAACAGTAAGTGTAAGTGTGTCTTGTGGCATTCAGAAAAAAACTTAAAATGAAGTGATAAATAATTTCCTTGAATGATACGGGATTGCTAAACGAAAGGATTCTGTTTAGTGGAGGTATGGAAAAAGGTAGACTGCAATGAAACACAAGGGTCAAAGTACAAAATGACATATGTACGTCCACACATATATACACACAAATATCCCCCATTTTCAAACGTGTTACCCCTGAGAGTGTCTCGCGAGCTTCGCTCGCTCGCCAATAATAATGCTTGCTTACCACCTAAGATCTAAATTACAAGCAACATTGATTTACCAGTTATGTCATAACTACATTTATACTATACTATAAAGCCATGAATTTCTGTTATGATGCATTATAAATGCTAACATTTAGATTTCAGATTTTGGTCTCTCAAGGGACATGTGTACTGAAAGTTTCTATCTTGCTCGTGGTGGAAAAATTCCTGTAAAGTGGGCGGCTCCCGAGTCCATCAACTATCGACTTTGGTCCACCGCCAGTGATGTGTGGAGCTATGGGTGTGTCTTGTATGAGATATGGTCGCTGGGATACAAACCCTTCCATAATTGTAACAATGGAGAGGTAAGGAATTCGACAAAAAAATAATAAACTTAAACTAGGGTAGCTTTAAGTCAACCTGTCGATATGACTAGCTAACTGTAGTAACAGAACAAATTAGCATTCTCCTTTGCTATGCTACTAACTTGGACTCGAGAGCCAATTGAAGTCAGTAAAAAATTATTGAGTCTACACAATAGGTGAAGAAATTCCCATTAAAGGTTAGCGTATTAGCATAAGGCATATGTTTAAAAAACACAAGAAAAATAGAAATTCAGCCCAATTAGCATACATTACCTTAGACTCGGGTTGTTCTGTGCCCCTTCTTTGTTAAGCGCCGTTTTTTTGTTAAGCGCCCATTTTCTTTTCAGTTTTTTACACTTTTTATTAAGCGCTCCAGGCGTCTCGTCTACTACTGATTGGAGGTGCTTAACAACCTGACTCTACGGTATTTTATACCAATCTAACTGCCCTACTACAATATATATATATCATTCATTAGATACAGGAGAATATCACGAGTCTGTTGGCTTAGTATTTACGCGAGTGCCGCAGGCACGAGCGTAAATACCACCAATCAGACGAGTGATATTCTCGGGTATCCAATGGATAATAAATTTATTAGGTACTGCTCATGCGCGAATACCTTGGTAACAAGAAATTTACCTAGGGGGACGTAATAACCCAACGTAATAACTATGAACACAGGTGATATGGAAAAATATTGCCCTAAGCCACATCCTGTTTACTTTAATGCATTTTCTATGTGGCAACAGTTATCAGGCTCTGTTCAGTACCTAATAAATATATATATATATATATATATATATAATACACATACATACTTATATACATACATACATTTTTGTTTGGATATGGAAAGTTTATCTTGTTTGCAAATTAACATTCAATTCAAAATTTTGGAATATAAAGTATGTATAGCTAACATACTTTGACAGCATTATCTTGTGTTGGTCAAATTCATACAAAGAATATTTAAATAATTAATAGGTACCCAGTAAAATATCCAGTGGGTATCGATTGCCACCTCCAGCTGGCTGCCCCAGGGCTATTTATCATCTCATGATCAATTGCTGGTAAGGTGTAATTGGAAAGATAGTTCAATCAAATTGTTGGTATAATAACTTATCAATTGGTTGTTGGTAAGGTAATTCAGTCAGTTAGCTCCCACATTATGGCACACACACTATCATAGCATTTGTGAGCACCATACATTTTTGCTTTTGTTTTTAGGAATTGTGATTCTGAATCAAGGCCCTCTTTCTGCCAAATACTCTCTTGCCTAAATGAGCCAGAGTACAAAATAGTGGGATGGTCACAGGATGATAAAGTTCAATTTAATGAGGAGTCCAGAAAAATTGGTGGAAATTTGGAAGACGGGTCTAGGATGTATGAGGAGCTGCAGAATTTTTACAAGAAAGTTTAATAGTATTTGTACATGTGCATTTTTGTTGTGACTTTGTGCTCATTTTCAGAAACAGATAAATTTGATTGAGTCTCAGTATACATCATGGTAAAGCTACTTTTAATAATTTATGTATATTTTTCCCTTTTGCCTCATCACATATACTCACTCCAATTTTACTCACCTGTCTGTCAATTTAGAGTTAATGTTTATTGTTACTGTAATCTGTGTGGGCTGGTTTGGGAAACGGTCGAAACACTATTCCAATAGCTCGCACCTGGAGACAGCAAAGGTATTCTGCCACCAGAATCTCTCCCTGGCTAACCAAGTACCCACCCGCAGGTTGGATAATGAGGATAGATTAAATTACTTTAATTAAGAGACTGCACACACAACGAATTGAATGATACCACTGAAACTGAAGCACATGGCACAAAACTCAACTATATATACAACACAATGACTCCACCTACTTAGCACATAATAATGCACACTTCCTGCTCTGATACAAATGTAACACACACATACACACAACTGCTTTACAGCACTAACCACACATACATACTAATTTGTTCAGTACACACAAAAGACAATGACAATGACACAACTCGTGCACACATAATGAGGTCTCTCTCTTCTTCTTTATCTTCCTCTCCTTCGTCTCTTTCTCCATTTCATGTGGGCTGGCCCACAATCTGCCACATGATTTTTTTTTGTACTATTGGCGTTGTTTGACTATACAGAATAACTGACTATCTGCTGTGCAATTATCATCCAATTAACATTTTATCATTCTTAATTATTGTATTACTGTGAAATGAACTTTAAATATGTGATTTATTATAATCTATTAAAATGTTAGATAAAAGTGTCTACAGTAATGTATATTCATTGAATAAGGTAGTACATGTTGACAGATAACGAGAAGCACTCATTAAGAAACTAGCAACAGTGGCACGAATGAATATTATGCATTACATCATTATGTTATGCATTATATCGTACGTCATGATTACTTTTTGTACGCAAGTGAACGTTTTCAATTATTACTTGAAGTGAAGTCCAGTCAAGTGATCTCCCTCCCCTCTAGCACTAGTCAGGCATAACTCCACCAATTTGAAGTGATTTTTTTAAATCTGTTTCCTATAATTTAATGCTGTTAGTTTCACATAAGTTATATCATTTTATCTTACTTTGTCTTGACATGTAATATATATTATAAGACTATAAATAATATTATATATTATTAAATTTAATTCTAAAAAAAATATTATTATTACTATTACAATTATTATTATTATTATTACTACTACTACTACTAGTACTGCAATTATTATTATTATTATTTATTATTATTATTATTATTATTATTATTATCATTACTATTACTTGCTATTTATAAATTGAATAAAATTCCAGAATTACCAAGTTTTGGAGTGTTTTTGTAATGTTAAATGTTAGCACTAAGGATTGCTCATCTAATTACTGAGTAAGCCTAACTATACTATCTCTGACATGTTTGTTTGATGATTCTATCATCATTCTTGGCTAAAATAATCACAACAATAGCACTTTTTCTCTACATTCGAACCAAAATGACCACTGAGGAGGACTTTGACCACAAGTAGAAATGTTTGGCTAAGTTTTAATTATTTTCTGTGAAAACAGAGAAATTTTTTCTATTTTGTATTGAGAGTAAGGCTCATCATATAGTATACTTAGCTATTTGAAACCTAAGAATTATGTTTTCTATTTATTATTTTGAATAAATGGAGTACAAAAAGTGATTATTTTATAAGCTAGTATATGTACTTCATAAGATAACGCTTTAGTGTTGTTTTATTTATTCTCTTTGCTTCTTTTTTGATTAAATTTGCAGACAAATTTCTGAACAAATTTCTCTGTCTACTTTTTATACTAAATTTGTGGCCTTTACCCAATACCTTACCTGAATTCTACTACTCCATTATTATTGCCTTATTTAATATTAGTGTAAAATACCTATGTGTGTGATCAAAATCATTACCATCTTTGGTATAATAGTTACTACTAAAGTCCATTTGAGGATGCATTTACTACTAAGCTAGTCATTGGCATGCAGTAATATTAGCAGTAAGGTCTAACCCAAGCAATTGTAAGTCGTTGCAAGTGAAAATGAAGAGTAGCCTAGCAGTAGCGCTGTTAGTCCTGTCCTCTATAGTATGTTTGTATGTTTAGCTTCTTGATTTAGTTAATTCGATTTCTTATTCATTCATTTACAGTATCAGTCAGCTATTTCAGTGTACAAGTTTTTTTTAATAGACTGAGGAGTATGATATTTTTGTATAGCTGCTGTGAATTTTATTATACCTCCTGCTGTGGCTGTAATTGCCAAATTTAAATATCTCATTAAAGTAAAGTTTTGACAATAATTGACTTCCTGTTAGAGTACTGCACATTTAGTAGTCATTGGCAAGCACAAGCTGACATATCACATGGACTTTTCAGCTCTATAACTTGTTTGTATGTGGTAGCTTTTCAAATCAAAAAATGTTGAGTACTAAACAAAGAGGACCATTGACTAAAGGAAAACCATATGAAGAAGAGAGTAGAATAAAACATTTAGTAAAACATAATAGCAGAGCAAGTAGAGCAGAGATTATATTAAGAGGTTGTTCAGGCAGTAACTGGGCAAGAATTTGATACAAAACGAAAATAAAAAATAAAAATAGTTTGACTTATTAAATAAGCCGATTTTAGTATTATTTAAAGTCAATTTCAGTCATAGAAAAGGTATATAGATAGCTTAAAATTTGTATGCTTAAATCCAGCATGTTTATAATGCAGTTCACCTATAAAACTTGAGTCTTTCTCTATTTAAGTAGTTATGCTCAACTATACATTAGCACTTCTATATTTTTAATAAGGTGTTTCAGGGAGTAGTTTGGGGACGTTACAGAATTACTGTGTGGCTACACTCCATAGAAAACTGAGGTGGTCGATGTGCAGATGAACACTTTTGCAATGGGGGAGATGGTTGTTGTGAGAGTAGCACGTGTGCCACAACCTCATGTCTATATGAATTAAGCTCTTGCCAGATATTATCTCCTCTTCCAACCAGACGTTCAGCTAATTTAATAAGATGTGGCTCGAGGCCTTTGTCAATTGGAAGGTTTGAAAATAGGAAGAAAGATCTAGCAGATAATTTATTAATACTAGGTTCTAATTTGGTGAGTCATTTTACAATTAGAGTGGTTATTTATCCTCCAATTATAGTTTGTGTATAGTTATCTAGAAAAACCCTTGAAAAGTGTCACATTGCTATACCCAGTAATTATCACAAAGGGATTCATTTTTGTAATAATGTAGTGAGTTGAACTGATTCGTGTAAAAATTAGGGAGTCAGGCATAATAAATTACTAAACTGCAACTGATGGCAGACAGCAGTAGTAAGAACCATTAACAAACTGTGTATGGCCTACAACTTGAATTTAATCTCATTTAGCTTACTATTGCTATTTAGTTTAGTTTGGTCTGTACATTCCATATATAGATACAATTTTTCGTCCCAATAGCAAAATAATCATTTAGTATGAACCAATATTAATTATTATTTGGTATTCTTTTATTAATTTTATAGTAATTATTCAGTATTCTTTTGTTTAATTTTTCAGATGTACCCTGATAATTCAGATTTATTTCGAACTTACGCATAATAACAGTGTATTAATTGATCGATTCATTCTGGATGCTCCAAGCATTCCTAATAGCCAATTACCACCATTTTATCTAAATGGAATCCTTGGCTATGCTAGAATGAATGTATCAACTTCATTAGAGTGTTTACATGATTACTGTGGGCCATTATGTGAAAGAGCATCAAATTGCAGCTCATGTGATCCAGGATACACTGGCAGATTTTGCTCTGATTTTATAACTTCTCCATGCAGCGAGGCGCTGTGCAACACTACCACTATGATTTGTGTAGACAAACGAATGGGACATGACTGTGTGTGTAAATCTGGTTACACTGGATCTGACTGTATCACTGACATAAACGAGTGTGCCATTAATGAAGACCTTTGTTTTTTCAATGGAGAATGTGTTAACAAGATAGGGTCATTTTATTGCAGCTGTTTCGATGGATATACAGGAGAATTCTGTGAGACAAGAATACCGAGATACTCTGTTGATATAACATTTCATTCCTTCACTAATCCTGGTGGTAGATGTGCAGATTTGAGTGGAACTTGTGCTAATGGCACGGGGTGCTGTGACTTCAGAGACTGTCGTGATATTCATTGTAATTACATGTTTTTGTATTGCTTGAGACCCTCAGGCACCTCAATTAGTTACTTGAGATCAGAAAACAGAGGATATTGTGCTTTTAATGAGACAAGGTCAAAGAAGATTGCTGTGGAAGATGACTTCTTTTCCAGTATATATGGGAAATCCAATCCTATAAAGTATACATCAAATCAGTCGGTAATATATATTCCATGCTAGATATCTTCACATATAATATTTTTAGGTTCATGACCCATGAGATATTTCACAATATTACATGGGGTGTTAGCATACCCTGCAAGCTCATTACCCTCAAATTCACTGGTACCCTGGCACCACTTACCCGCTTCCCATCATCCACTTCTCACTACACAACCAGATCAAAGAAGCTGCTAAATACAAGCTGAAAGTGTGGTATAGACTCACTGAACTAACATAGCCAATTTTACAAGCCATCATCCCTAGTACAAATTCTGCAGTAAAGATATCAAGCATAGAATAAATCACCTCTTACACTCATCAGAGGTGATATAGCAAGATATTTCACTCTCATCAGGCTGTATATTTTTCTAACATAAATACATACACACATACAAACATATATACATACATACATACAAACATATATACATACATACATATATATATACATACATACATACATACATACATGCATACATACATTGTTTGTTCAAGTGTGTCACTCCATCAATTTGGTACAATACTGATTACATTAGTTTACTACTTACTAGTATTATTACTATTATTATTATTGTAGTTGTTGTGACGATTGTATTACTACTATTATTAGCCACTAAACAAAATGGAATTCTACATTGAGTTAATTGATGATGATAGCAGCCAGCCAGGAGAGGAGAATAATGAACTGGTGGACAGATTTGTAATTCCTATCAATGACAAAATGTCAGACGGCACTTACTCTGGAATTTTTGGTTTAGCAAGTATTCACCTTTCAGTCAATGTTCAATGCTCCGAGTTCTACTTTGGTGATAATTGTGATCAATTGAAACCAGTCACTGCCATGAATTCAAATCCGACTTCTTCACGTTTTGGAATTATGCTATTCAAATTATGGGACTCAGTTTTGAGTAGCGTCATTTTTTTCTTGAATATATATATAGCCCGTTACCCGAGCGACCGCGCTTGTCGTTAAGAACTATAAATCGGATACAGTCTGGTATGCTCGTAAGAAAATGTATTAGCGGGGAAAAGTCTGATATAGTTCTTAGCAACCATAATTATGATGGAAGGCAGATCAAAGCAAAATGGAATAATGAAGACTTTGGGTACTTTAATACAATTACTAAGACAGCTAACGCTATACTTTGCTCGTTGTTTATGTTTGGGCTATAAAATAGTTATAAATCATTAGGTTTGTATTGCGATTTATAAATCCTCGCCACTCGGGCTGCGCCCTCGTGTCTCGGAGTTTATAAATCGCATACAAACTTCAATTTTGGTTCATAACTATTACATATAATAATAGTGGTGTGCTTGAGCACAAATGGCGAGCGAGCCTAAAGACTATACTATTTTTATTGACTTCTAACACTGAAGCTACTGAAAATAAGGTCAAGTTTTTAAATTTAGCATACAGGGTAAACGGATTTCAGTGCCATAGTAACAACTCTCTGCAACTGCTTGAATTGAAGGAAAAAACAACAACAACAAAACAATACACGTTATTTAAAAGTTTTCTTTGTGATATTCTTTAGCTAAGTAGTGGTTGTAACACACAATGCTTTGACACAGCTGGACATGCACCTACACAGACTTACCTTCGCAGTAGTCTGGTGGACAATGTATTTTCAGGTAAATACTGTGCGCACGGCTTATAACCATGGCAAAGAGCGCATTGACTTACCGCCGCCACTAACTCGAATAGAAATGGAAGTCCCTTAAGTTGTCAAGTTTTAACTGTACCGGCAAAAGAATTCAAAACGGTAAACAATTCAATTTCTAGGGTGATACGGGTACTGATCGATAAACCAGAGGATTCTGTTTAGTGCAATTTGGGACGGGGTCGACAACCGAACTAACACAAAAAGACGAGGGTCAAAGTACAAAAATGCCTTACGTACGTCCATACATATATACAAATAAATAAATAAACTAGTGGTGTGCTTGAGCACAAATGGCGAGCGAGCCTGATGGTTAGGTAACATAAAATGTTACTATGTTTTAGCTTACTTCATGCAAGCACTATAATAGCAGTTATGACATTTGATTTCAGCAAACAAATACATACCTGATTAATGGTAACTTTTGTGTATCAAACATCAACCATTCTGATAATCTCAATCACCAGTAACTCTTGAACAAGCTCTCAGCTACGATAAAAAATAAACCAGTGTTATTATTTGTAATTTTAGCCAACAAATATGGAATTACTACTTACATCATTCTTGAGTATTGATAACTTCTGTAGTATCAAATTGAAGTTACTTTGACCATCTGAATTACCTTGAATTCTTGACAACAAGCTCTCAGCTACAAAAACAAAAGAAAATCAATTTTAGCACACAAAATACAAAATTACTTTCTTACCTCATTTTCTTGAGCAGTGGTAACTTTTGTAGTAACAAATTTGAGCCAATCTGACTATTTGAATTTACCAGTCACTGTTGACTAGCTCTTAGCTACAAAAAAGAAAGGCCAGAGTTAATTTTGCATATTTAGCTAACAAATATGGAATTGCGTACTTATCTCAGCTTCCCTCGAGAAGTAGTAGCTTCCATAGCATTAATACTACGGTATTCTGACTACCAACGGCTCTTGACAACCAACAACCGGCACTCCGTATCCCCCATAAAACGGCGAAGTTTTGAAATTAAGTCTGGAAAAGGGTCTTCAATGCCATAGTAACCGGTCGAATCAACTTTTTGTGTCTTGAAAACAAGCGTTTTAGCAGGAATTTTCTCATACTTTGGAGCTTAAGTATAAAGTAAGGTTAGCTTAATGCTGTAGTTTCAGAATAAACTGGAGTCAAGCCTAAATAGCCGTGTTTTTAGGATAAAAAAGTTCCCCGCGCGCGCGTTTAAAGAGCATACGTACCATCCATACATACATACATACATATATATATATAACATATACCCGATTTTGCATTATCCACCCCTAATACTGTCTCGCTCGCTACGCTCGCTCGCCAATAAACTGACATCCCCGATTTTTGATTGTGTTACCCCTGTAAGTGTCTCGCTCGCCAATAATATATATATATATATAGTATATATATATTTATATAGTGTTCCTTCCTCAAAGTCATGTAGTATTTCTCTAATTGCATCATTAGGACACTCTAAATTCATCAAGTATGAGCTTCAGTTGAACTGTTAAGAAAGTTTGCATAGTTCATAGGCGCTGTGTAGTCATCATGAATTAATTGTGTTTATAGTCCCTCAAGCATTTAGTGGTGTCTAAAATGGTAGTTTTCTTGGAGGCAGAATAGAACCTGGTACATGCTCTGTGAAATACGCAATAATGGTAGTATTCTTAATAAAACACATTGTAGCTACTTGAATGTAATAGATATACTATTGGTGTTTAGACTGAAATTATAATAAAAATAATAGCATCTTTCTCTGTTACATAGCCAATGAATTAGGGTCAACTATTAGTTGTAATTTTATGGTGGCATATTGTATTACAATCTTCATTTTTATTACATTATAGATGGAAAAAAAGGCAGCAACAATAACAAAAAAAAAAGCTTAACATTCGTAAAAATTCCCACATACTAAGTAATGTATTCAACATCGTTGCTTTAGTCATGTAGGGGCCCACTTCAAACATTGGCTACGGATTGGCGGGTTCAAAGTATTCCCCGTACCTTCGGTATTCACTTACTGAGGCGCGGCTGAAGTCGTGAGTGTCCGAGGCCGATGGCTTTCGCTTTCAGCCTCGGATTCACGCAGCAGTAAAGTACGCACACAACCTGAGGGGCAACCCAAGTCTCAGCATAGGTGAACAACCTTTTATCATTAAAGATAGAAGACAATATATAGAGCAGAACAAAGTGCGGGATGGTGTGGTTTACAGGAAGGGTATGAATATAATTATCTAGGCTAATGTTATGAAATGGTAAAGGGATGACATGCTGGAAATGGAAATGAATGGAATGGGTAAGTTTGTATATGGATAATAATGTTAGCTGTTCCAAGAGCTGTCTGGGAATCTTTGGGAATCCCAGACATACTCCCGGGGGCGGGAACTTGGTGTAGACATCGGACGATCAAGACATAGAGGAAACAATGGAGTGGAGTAGTCTATTCTTCTTGCTGAGCCTGCTCAGCATCTGGAGACTGCGAGGATTCTCTAGGTCTTCGTCGGTAAGTGCTGGGATCAACTTCACGACCGGACGGCAATAAGTTTTCCCACGGCAGGTGATGTCGACAACTCTGGTGATGCCGTCGTCACCGGGATATATATTGGATACTCTGGCAATGGGCCAGTCTTGGACTTTCAGAGCTTCGTCCCGGACAAACACCAAGTCTCCAGGTTTGAGCTGTCGAGAGGGGCGGAGCCACTTAGTACGGTGAGCCACCGAACTCAGGTAGGATGCAGTCCAGTTTCTCCACAAGTCTGTTTTGAGCCTGTTCACTAGGTTCCACCTGCGAAGATGGGAGATCGGACTTGTCGATGGTGCTTTGGATGGAAGTGCCAGGAGGGGGCGGCCGATCAGGAAGTGACCGGAGGTGAGGAAGGTGGCTTCCTCTACTTCGTCTTGGTGGATGGGTGCCAACGGCCGAGAGTTCAGCATCGCCTCGGCAGCGGTGAGAACCGTGTATAGCTCGTCCCACCGTAAGCGCTGGTGTTTGATGGTTTTCCTCAGATGGAGCTTCATGGCTTTGACGGCCGCCTCCCAGAGTCCACCAAAGTGTGGAGCCCTGGGAGGGATCATCTTCCAATCGATGGAGTGTCTGGTCGAGAAATGGTGGATGGCTTCTTGGGTTGACTTTGATCTGGTGAGCTTCTGAAGTTCCCGGATCTCCTCCCGGGCCCCAACGAAATTCGTCCCGTTGTCCGAGTAGATGACCCTCGGAGACCCACGGCGGGAGACAAACCTCTCCAGGGTGGCGAGAAAGTCCGGGGTGGACAGAGAAGCGGCAAGGTCTAGGTGCACGGCCTTAGTCACCATACACACGAACACCACTGCATACGTTTTGACAAAGGATGGCTTCCTCGTGTGACCGACACGGAGCACGAACGGACCAGCAAAATCCACCCCCGTGTGAGAGAAGGGTGGAGCTGGGGTGGTGCGGACTGAGGGAAGGAGTCCCATGGAGTGGGCCAGGGGCTTGGCATATGCCCTCTGACAGATGACACAGGACCTGGATATACGCTTAAGACAAGAGCGGAGAGACGGAATGAGGAAAGAGTGAGACACAATAGAGTGCATAGCGGAGATGCCAGCATGTGAATATGCAATGTGGAGGGAGCGGAGGAGGAGATGGGTAAGTTCCGAATGTTTGGGCAGGACCACCAGAGTTGTAGGCTTGGATGGAGACTCCGGATCTCTGATCCTGGTGGCAGCAAGGAGATGGCCATGGTTGGAGATGGAAAGTTGATACTTGTACAGCTGGTGGGATTTGGGCAGGGACTCTGAGTTCTTGACGGCAGGGAACACATCATGGTAGAACTCTGACTGTGCCAGGCGATAGACCAAGGACTTGGCCTTCACGACTTCCTCGTAGGAGAGAGAACCTGAGGCACGGGAGTCTTGACTCGATCTGCAGTTGTGGTAGAACCTACAGACATATGCACAGACTCGGACAAGGTGAAAGAAGTCTGAGAACTTCTTCCAGAGAGCCTTGATGAATGCTAGGACAGCTGGACCTGGAGTCGAAGGTAACCGGATAGTTGCGACTAAGGCTGGGATGACAGGCTTGGAGAGTTTGGTGGCTGGCCACTGACTCTGCGGCAAGGAGAGCCATGCCGGACCTGACCACCAGAGTGCTGACATGGACAGGTCCGGGGCACGAACTCCCCTGCTCGCCAAGTCAGCGGGGTTGGAAGTGGTCGGGACGTGTCTCCACGTAACCGCCGGAAGGAGCTCCTGGATGGCGTAGACCCAGTTGGCCACAAAACGGTCGAGCTGGGGTGGAGCTTTCGGCAGCCAGTGGAGGACAATTTCACTGTCTGTCCAGGCGTGTACACGGCAATGAGGAATGTCCAGGACTTCTGAGGTATGGTGCAGCAGCTTGGCCAGCAAGTGCGCCCCGAGCAGCTCAGCCTTGGGAATTGTGACCGGCTTCACGGGCAGCACTCGGGCCTTAGCCGTGAGGAGGGTGACATGGGTGGATCCATCCTGAGCGGATGCTCGTAAGTAGATAGAGGCCCCATACGCACACGACGACGCATCACAAAACCCATGAAGTTCATCAGTGTGTTGGCTGGCTGGATAGGATAGTCGGCGAGGAATGGAGTGGCTGTTCAGTGATGGTAGATCTTCAACCCAGGTGGACCAAGATACGGCCATGTCATCTGGAATGGGTGAGTCCCAGGGCAGAGATCTTTGCCAGGTTTCCTGAAAGAGGATTCTTGCAGGCAAAATTGCGGGAGAGAACAACCCCAATACGTCAAACACACCTGCTGTGGCTGACGCGATCTGTCTCTTGGTGACATCAATGGTGGAGGGGGCTATCGCTGGAATTGATACGTGCAGGGTGTCATGGGCAACGTCCCAATGGACTCCGAGGGCCTTCGGAGACTTGGAGGGTGCTGGAATCTGGAAGGATGAGGAGGCATCATGGAGCACAGCAGGAATGGTGGAGAGCAGGTCTGAGGAGTTGCTGCGCCATTTCCTCAGAACCATACCAGCTTTGGACAGGAGGTCAGACAACTCACGCTGGAGGCAGCTGGCCGCTTCCACGGACTCAGCACCTGCTAAGAAGTCAACAACATAAAAATTGTGAGTGATGGCATGAGCGGCAGAAGGATGGGAGGAGGAGTGGAGAGAGGCCAGGGTGTGTAGAACCTGGGTGGCCAGATACGGAGAACTTTTAACCCCAAAGGTGAGGCGGTCCATCCTGCAGTCGACGATCTTGCCGGCTGCGTCCCTCATCACAAATCGGTGGAAGTCCTTTTCAGCAGGGTTCAGGAGAATTTCCCTAAACATTTTGGAAATATCGGCTGACATGCCTACGGGAAATTTCCTGAATCTGAGCAGGACGTCCGTGAGGGGGGGGTAGAGGTTCGGTCCTGGGAGTAAGGTGTCGTTGAAGGAGAAGGTAGAGGAGGTCCTAGCCGAGGCATCAAAGACAGCTCGAACCTTGGTTGTGGTCGAACTTTCCTTGAATACCCCGTGCACAGGGAGGTAGAAGTGAGAGACTGGAGGTTGGAGTTGATGGCGAGAGATGAGGTGTGCATGGCCGAGTTCCACATATTCTCGGACTGCACTCTGGAATGCGTCCAGTTTCCCCTTCCTTGCGAGACTCTTCTCGTTTTGCAGGAGCCTGGAGATAGCCTGGCGACGGGATTCACCTAGCTGTGGGGGCATTGGCACGCGAGGAAGGGAGACAGAAAAACGACCATCACGTAGGGAGTATGTCTGATTGAATCCTTGATCACCCTCTGGTCCTCGGAAGACATCTTGGGAGACTCCGGGACCCTGTCGAGTTCCCACAACTTGGACAAGTCTTCACGGAGGTCTGTGGGAGGTATGGTGGCAACAAGGGCAAGTGGAGGGTCAGAGGACTGGAGCTGACCACTGAGGCAAAGTCCCAGCTGTGTGGGTAGAGCAGCCAAGCCTTGAACTTGGAAGGCCGGTCCCGTGAACATCTGCAGGCAGTCATGGACTCCTAGTAGAATATCAACACTGCCACCAAGCTCAGGATCTGCGAGGCGGTAGGTCCGGAAGGCAGGAAGGGCCAGGATCTCTGATGAATTGGGAGGAATCTGCAGTTTGGGTAACTTGGAAATGACCGTAAAACGTATAGGCTGAGAAACATATTGACCGTCACTAGACATGATAGGAGTAGTTACTGCGAACTTACACTGCCCCTCACCTGTGGTCCCTGTGACTTGCATTGGCTGGAATGTACGCTCCAAGTGCAGGGCAGAGGAAGCAGCTTCTGTGATGAAGGAGATGGCTGCACCAGTGTCCAGGATGGCCCGGGCGTGGTAGACATTTCCCTCATGCTGGATGTTGACCAATGCAGTCAGCAGGGACCTCGAGGTCGGGGCGGTGGCTGCAGCGGTCATGGATGGAACTGTGCTGGAAGATGGAGTGGTAGGTGAAGCGGCTGGAGTGGAAGGTGAAGCTGACTCACAATGGAGCATCGTATGGTGTCTTCCATTGCATGTCTTGCAGGAGAAGCGTCCTGGACAGGAGCGATATCCATGCGCAGATGAAAAGCAATTCATACAGAGCTTGTGTTTCTTCACGAGATCTGTACGGGCATCAACACTGAGGTTTCTGAAGCTCTCACATCTCAGCAGACCATGCTGTTGGCCACAAGCATGACAACCAGGGAGGGTCTTCCTACTCGTAGTTGATTGATGATCGGGTCTGGAGTGTGGAGGCTTGGAATGTTGAGGAGTGGATGGAGCAGGAGATGGATGATGGTGGCTGGAAGGGCCTGGAAACTTCGTCATCCACTTCTTGATGAACGTGGTGACATCTTCCATTTTGGGTACATTCGTGCTGTCTGCAGTCCTCAGCCACTCGTCCCGGCAGCCGTCATTCATTCTGTTGACAGCAAGGATGGCCAGGAAGGCTGAGAGGCTGCCATCTGTGAGCGAGCAGAACCGTTTCCACGGGAGACAGAAGTTATCATGGAAGGCAGTGAGGGAGTGGTAGTCGAATTCTAACTTAGAAGACGACAGGATTTTCTTCACGAGGATAGGCCCGACTACGGCAGGAGAGCCATAGATGGCCTTGAGCTCTACCAACATCTCATCCAGTGAGGTGGAGGCAGAGGGAAGGTTGTCCAGAATCCTCCTAGCTCTCTCAGGCTTGACAGAGTTTCGGAGAAGGCCGCGGAGCTCCATAGGCGAGAACCCCTTGGCACGAGTCCGGACGGTGGACAGGAACAGAGTCTCAAACTGCTCCCAGTTTTCTGGTGAACCATCGAAGGAAGGCAAGTCAATCTTCAGAGATGCATGTGAGTGGGAAGGCTCTGGAGCAGGAGTCACTGAAATTGCTGTGGTTGCAGCTGGAGTAGTGTCGGAACCTCGGAGGATGGCCTTGAATTTCCTAGACATTTCTTGGACGCCAGCCACGGTCTCCTTCAGCGCAGACATAGCTTTGACATGAGTCCGGGCGGCTGCCGCAAGGGGTGCGGCACGGCTTGTGAGCTGGGTGGCTGCTTCGCGGAAGCTTGTAGAGCCTGGATTGGGATCATCTAACTCTTCTTCCATCTCGATGCAAAGAGCCTGGCAGTCAGCCCACAGCTTCCTGGCTTCAAGCAGTGAGGTGAGTTGGTTGCGAATGCCTTGGAATTCCTCCTCATGCCTCCCGGCGATGGCGTCGTCGTCTGCTTCAAGCTCAGGGTGCTCTCCAACGAAGGCTGCGATGGTGTCGCATAGCTGATGGTAGTCATGGATGTGACCCTTGAGATTGTTTTTGAGCTCCTCGATGGTGGCAATGGAGTAGCCTTCCGGATGGCAGGCCTGGAAAGTTTGGAGTGAGGTCTTGATCCTGGTGATCATTCCCTTCTTAGTAGAGCGCCTCTTGCGCTCACGAGCAATAGTAGCAATGGTCTGTTCTTCCTCGGTGGACATGAAGAAGATTAAGTTGTTACTGGAATCTGAATTGGTCTAAGTTGAACGTGACGATGAGTGTTGGTTGGTTTTGGCCGGTCGGTTGGTGTTGACTGTATCTGGTGGGAGTGGCTATCCGGCTCGAAGGACCAAATGTAGGGGCCCACTTCAAACATTGGCTACGGATCGGTGGGTTCAAAGTATTCCCCGTACCTTCGGTATTCACTTACTGAGGCGCGGCTGAAGTCGTGAGTGTCCGAGGCCGATGGCTTTCGCTTTCAGCCTCGGATTCACGCAGCAGTAAAGTACGCACACAACCTGAGGGGCAACCCAAGTCTCAGCATAGGTGAACAACCTTTTATCATTAAAGATAGAAGACAATATATAGAGCAGAACAAAGTGCGGGATGGTGTGGTTTACAGGAAGGTATGAATATAATTATCTAGGCTAATGTTATGAAATGGTAAAGGGATGACATGCTGGAAATGGAAATGAATGGAATGGGTAAGTTTGTATATGGATAATAATGTTAGCTGTTCCAAGAGCTGTCTGGGAATCTTTGGGAATCCCAGACAAGTCATGAAAATAGTAGTTAACATTTTCCAATTCCTAAGATCCCAAGTAGGTATATTTGAATCTAATTATTTTTCATCATTATATTGTTTACCAAGGTAAAAAAACGTATAAAGAAAGAAATCAATTCAAGAAAACATTACAGCAAACTTACGCCATGGTCTTGTAGAGGATACTGTTACTGCTTTGTATATATATATATATATTTATTACATGCTGGATATCTTCACAATGATATTTTTAAACACTTTGTGATATCTCAAGATATCACAAAGTGTATCTCATGGCTGTATTGCTCAAGCTCATTACCAGAGTAGTTGGGCCTGGGTACAAGTTTTCTGGGTTTTTACAGCTACCTTTACTCTAGTGGAGCCTACCCAGCCAGGTTAGAGCAGCTGCAATAATATCAGCTGGGGTTGTGGGGAGCCCCTAGTGAGTTTTCGCCAACTTTATACTGTGAGCTACCAAAAAACTACTCCAGTGAAGATATCTAGTGTGGAATACACCACTTAATACACTCATCAGAGTAATATGGCTAGATATTTCACTCTCAGGCTTTATTTTCACTAGCCTTTGGCTCTTGAAAATAAATTAGCCTGCTCTTGAAATATTTCACCATATCACACACTCTGACTCATGTAATAAGTACTATACAGGGCCGTAGGAAGCGGTCCGGTTGGTCCGGTTTTCACCGGACCACTTTTCAACCTTCTTTCCCAGCAAAGTAATTAAAAAAGTTCAGAGGTCATCAGTAATGTAGGCGTGGCCACGTGGCAAAGCTTCCCACCTGACCACTTTCCAAGTGCTTGCTACGGGCTGTTGAATCACTTAGTGTCCCTACATGATCTAATGGACTTAAGTCCCTCTGTCACAATACAAAAAATTCATCAACAATCCTTTGTACAACAATCCAGTAACATCAACTGTGGAATGTGACACTAACCCTTCTGATATTCAGTGTGGCATCAATCCTTCCTACAATCCTAATCTTCAGTGTGTTTAGCTCTATACAAATAATTACATCTCAACATGGATACATTATATTTTGATAGCTGTGTGGTTATTCTGGCTGGTAAAAATGATAAGAACAGAATATTCCAAATATTTATTGAATCTTAATGATATATTTGCTCTATATGAGATAATCAATCCTTTGTGTGCAGTAATATTATCTTTTAATTGCCTTCTTCCAGTTCATTTACGCAACAAGCTACTTCAAAGTAGTGTTAATTAATAATATTATGAATAATTTGTTTTTGTTTTAGAATTTTTCAACTGGAAATTTCCCATGTAGCACAAATCCTTTGTACAACAATCCAGTAACATCAACTGTGGAATGTGACACTAACCCTTCTGATATTCAGTGTGGCATCAATCCTTCCTACAATCCTAATCTTCAGTGTGACACAAATCCTTCTTATAATCCTGGTATACAAGATCCTAACTCTCTGGCTCCGATTTTATCTCTGACGTAGCTAATTCAACCAATGAAGAAGGAAAAGAAGATAATCTCTATGATAGTTTCAAGTGATCTTTAGTTATTAAAACTGATAGCAATACCGTTCTCACATTTAGTGTGTATTTTTATAGCAGTAGACAATGTACAATTTGTATAATATAAGAAGTTGGAAGGAAAAACAATACTTAATATTGATTTTTATTAGCTAACTGGAGAATAAGCAAGTATGAAAGAGCTAGACTTTGCATAATTATATCATTAGAACTCTAGCAATTGTAGGCTAAAATATGAGAATGCATACATAATGATGCACTTCTAAACAAAAACTGTAAAGTAAATTAATAAGGTTCGGTTGTGCGACTGTGGCTAAGTGATAAATCTGGGACTGTCCAGGAGCTTTGGGACAGTTTGCAACCATTAAATAGTTGCTTGACTAATGTTCAAAGATTATTATGAGTTATAAAATGTTATGAAATAATATTTCCGGGTGATTGTTAATATATACAAACAATGACAGAACACTAGCTAATTGTCATTATTAAGTGGCTAAAGAACTAAGCTATATCATGGCTGCTCTATGTAGTTAACTTTCTGTGGCCAATCACTGTCTCCTGCACGATTGTCTGTCATAAACTTCCTTTAACAATGTCTTTCAGAGTAACAGAAGCTAGCCCAAACCATTATCATTGGCACATCAGAATTTACGATTGGCCATAACCATTGGACACCCATTGACCACCCATTGACCACGTACTTTAGGAGCTATAAAAACCATAAATTCCAGCTATAGTTAAAATTGAGTTGATTTAAGGAGATCAGCATAACTAAAATCTGTTTTCCAGCGTGTGGTTACAAATCATTTCATAAAGACATTACAGAGGTCAAGACAATGGTGGCTATAATTACGTACTCCATCCCTTCTTTCCATCCGAGCTGTGTAGATGCCGTCAATACACAGATCAATGCCTCCATGACTACGATGTACTTCTATACCGCTATGGTAAAACGTGGTAGGATTTTTTTGTTCAAGTTCGCTCAATGCTGTGCGTGTTTATAGGCTATTCATTTCCAGAAATTTTCAGTAGCTCTCCCTGGAATGTACTCGTTCAGCGAGAACGCAGCCAGTCGCCATTTACAGGGTGTGAAGTTCTTTTTCAAGTATCAGAATAAGCGTGGAGGTGGCAAGGCAGTTCTACCTGACTTATCAACTCCCAAATATTCCTTTGACACTGCATTAAATGCCATGGAGTTGGCCCAGTCTAAAGAAAATGAACTTTACTCTAATTTGATCCATCTTCGAGATGTTGCGGCAGATCACAAAGATTACGAGGTTATGGCTTTTCTAATGCTAGATTTTTAATTTAACCAGTATGTATGAATAGTATAATTAGGATATAAAAATTTTTTTTTCATACTATGCTTGTGCAGATGATTCAAACTGTTGAAAACAAGTTGAGTTCTCAATTGCATGTTATCAAGTACGTGGGCGACTTCATTACGCAACTCGCTCGCGTGGGACCTGGGAACGGAGAGTTCTACTTCGACTACCAATATGAAGAGCAAGCTGATGAAGACAAAAATAAAGAATTTTAATGTATTTCTAATAATTCATTTTATAGATTAGTAGATTGATAATGATAACATTTATATACAAATAGCTAATATTTCTTATTATGTTAATACACACTGTGACATACATTGATACTATATACTTAAAATCTTAATAACAGCCACTTTTGTTTTAAGCTTGCATATATTATGTTAATATTTATGAGCCTTTAAATTATAATGCTAAAATATTAATATATAGCAACTTATGGCAAGAAAGCAGATTATATTTTTTTAAATCATTATAAGTATGAGAAAATAACAAGAAAATAACTTGTAACTAAATAAATATTTTAATAGGCAGAAAGAGGACTCTGAAAAAAATTATAAGAAAGTGCAGCATAACATGAAATAAGTCTACTCATACACTGTTTATTTCATTTTATATGGATGCACTTAGTAAAGTGAAGGTAAACGAAATGCATAGCATTATAACAATCGAGATTATACACAATGTCTTTTAACTGTTGCAATGTGATTGCAAGCCTTATTGAACCGATGTCCAAAATTATTGTGACAAACAAAACATCAGGTTCAGTCCAATGGGAGCATAGCTAATAGCTAGGAGAAGTACACCCATTACTTCATTTTATGTATGTTTGTTTGTTTTTAGTTTAAGTTAGCTACACATTTTAGTTTTAGTTATAGTTTTTATACCAAAAATTAGTACTTTTAATTTTCATTCTGTTCATTTCTTAACAACCAGATTTAAATTTTAGTTTTAGTCATGGTTATTCTAAATTACATGTCTTAGCTAATTTTAGTTTTTGTTTTAAATCACACATGACAATTTAGCTTTAATTCGGTTATTATAATAATTCGTATAATAAGTAATTAATTAAGTCTTTCTTCAATTGCTATGAGTATGATATTATATGATGTATTTTTTGGTTTACTGTTTTAATCTCATCAAAGTAAGCAAGATTATAGTGATTAGCTACAATTATGTATATTTTGTGTTGTTGTTTGTTTGTTTTTGAATATTTAAGTTTTATTTTTTGTTAGCATGAACTAATTGACTTTTTAGTTGTAGTTTTAGTTATTGATACATCTTGTGAGATTTAGTTAGATAATTAAAGCATTTTTTATGTAGCTATCTAGCAAACTAAAACTAATTTTAGATTTAGTTTTAATGAACAGAAAGAACACTTTATTTCAAAAATATTATGAATGTTTATTGTTGTTTTCTTTAGCCTCAATAAACCAACATATTGCCCACAAACAATTCATGTTAGAATTATGAAATTTAAAGCCTAATTAACTAATTCTAGAGGAAGTGTGTTGTTATGAATGAAAGGTGAAGTTCTGGAATCTGAAATTAGTGGAATGATTATTGTGCTGCCATCACTGTCATTGCTGAAACAATAGCTATTGATCTATTGTTATGAGCTCAACTTGTTTGGGTTTCCTATTATGTCCTTTCATTGTATCTACAGCAGTTCCTGTGGAGTATGGGTAGGTAATTGTTTTAAGTTATTGGACAAGACTATAGTTTCCACCTATATTTAGAACATAATAATTGTAGTGATTATCAGAAAATGTCCATATTTGGACCTGTTTTAATGGTGTAGCTAGCTGTCTGTGAAGAATAATTAAATTATAAAGATGTTAGGGTAGTCACAATTAGGGTAGATAAAGATATCTGGCTTTTTATAAGAAATATAGGTAGTTACCTGAAAGTAATTGGCGAGCGAGCGAAGCAAGTGAGACAGTATTAGGGGTGGATAATGCAAAATCAGGTACTATGTTATATATATAATATGTGTGTATGGATGGGACTATGCCCTTTAAACGCACGCCGGGAACTATTTTTCTCCTAAATACACTCCTTTTTAGGGCTTGACCCCAGTTTATTCTGAAACAACAGCATTAAGCAAGCCTTACTTTAAACATGACTGTGTGTGTAAATCTGGTTACACTGGATCTGACTGTATCACTAACATAAACGAGTGTTGAAGACCTTTGCTTTTTTTTAGCACAAGTTTCACTCAAATCTACACATTTACCACCAGGATTAGTGAAGGAATGAAATGTCATATCAATAAAGAGAATGTGTTAACATGATAGGGTCATTTTATTGCAGCTGTTTCGATGGATATACAGGAGAATTCTGTGAGACAAGAATACCAAGATACTTTATTGATATGACATTTCATTCCTTCACTAATCCTGGTGGTAAATGTGTAGATTTGAGTGGAACTTGTGCTAATGGTATGGGGTGCTGATGTGACTTCACAGACTGTCGTGATATTCATTGTAACTATTGTACATTTTGGGTTTACTTTTTAATATCATCAAAGTAAGCAAGATATAGTGATTAGCTACAACAATATTTTGTGTTTTTGTGTTTGTTTTTTTCAGAATATTTAAGTTTTATTTTTTGTTAGCATGAACTGATTGACTTTTTAGTTTTAGTTCTAGTTATTGGTACATTTTGTGAGATTCAGTTAGATAACTAAAGCATTTTTCATGTAGCTATCTAGTAAACTAAAGCTAACTTTAGATTTAGTTTGAATTTGCAGAAAGAACACTATTTATTTCAAAAATATTATTATGAATGTTATATTGTTGTTTTCCTTAGCCTCAAAAATAAAACGATTTTCCCACAAACAATTTATGTTAGATTTATGAAATTTAAAGCCTAATTATCATGTAACTAATTCTAGAGGAAGTGTATTCTTATGAATGAAAGGTGAAGTCCTGGAATCTGAAATTAGTGGTATGATTATTGTGCTGCCATCACTGTCATTGCTGGAACAATAGCTATTGGTCTATTGTTATAAGCTCAACTTGTTGGGGTTTCCTATTATGTCCTTTCATTGTATCTAGAGCAGTTTTTGTGGAGTATGGGTAGGTAATTGTTTTAAGTTATTGGACAAGACTATAGTTTCCACCTATATTTAGAACATAATAATTGTAGCTATTATCAGAAAATGTCCATATTTGGACCTGTTTCAATAGTGTAGCTAGTTAGCTAGCTGCCTGAAGAATTAAAAAAATATATATACATATAGTGCAAGGTTAAAGATGTTAAGGTAGTCACAATAGGGGATTTGCATGATGACATCACGTAACATCCTACCACGCCCACCGATGGTATCACTGCACACCGTGTCCCATTGAAAATGTATTAGTTTTGCTGACCACCTGGTCTATTTTTTGCTGTAGCACCAGCGTCAGGCTGCACAGAGCTTCCAAATTACAGGAATAGCTTTATTATGAAATTTACTAACTGCTGATAGCAAAAGTTTAGGATTTTCAGCCCTGGCTATTGGAATTCCTGGGAGTGAAATTTGGTGATGGTTATCTAACCACCCTACTTCTTCTTGGAACTCACCTTGAAAACTGAGACTGGCTGGTTTATCTCAGAATTCTATAGCCTGGGGGTGGCCTGCTTCTTAGAAGCTGATTGTGGTGAAGATACTAATTTCTCTGGAGGGATTGGTGAGTCTTACAAGAGAAGTTAGAAAAAGAGATTGCTTTGTTCCTGAATGCTAAGATAACAGAAGAAAGAACAACATGGTGATCATTTCATAACTTTCCTAAGGATAAACTGATGAGAAAGAAATGATTAATTTCTAAAAAGATAGGATTTGTATCATCAGCTGTTTTGCTCCACAATGTGGAAGACCTCTTGAATAACAAAAAGCATTGCTACAGGGACGGCAGTGGAGAATTGGCAAGCCTACAATTAATATTGCCTCTTATTACTGATCAAGTTTACTTTATTTAGATTGAGTATGTTTTTATGTTTATTTTAATTATCTTTCTCCCCTTAGTTCAATAGGTATTCATTTTCTTTGATTGTTTAGTTACAGTTTAACCACAGTGTAAAACATGAAAGCAATAGTACTGCCAGTTCTGCAGGACATTAATGTCCGTGCATTAACTACCTAAAATAACCCACCTACTGTGGAGTTAAGTAATGCCATTAGCTAGCTATCTGTTGAAGAGGTAAAAAAATGGTGAAGGGACATATAAATTCTAGTTAAAAACTAGCAAACAGGACATTATTACTGATACAGTCCATAGATACACAACAGTCCCACACGCTTTGTGAGAAAATTTATTACTGCGGGTGATAATGATGATGATAATCATAATAAAATACTATGAAGTGAATCAAATTGGTGGACCAATAATTGAGTGCACTAAGAGAAAAACCTGTTAATGCTAATTCAATGTCCAAACTTCTGATAGCTAGTAATGGAGTTAGCAAAATTGTGGTAAATATTTTTTCTTGTTTTTCGTTTATACCTTGATTCTCAAAGACAACTATCTGGATCTATATATATTCAATTTAGGAAGTATGTCTTAGACCTCTTTACTTTGTCACAAGTCACAGTATCGCGAGGCTGTTGTTTAGCTACATACCATTTTGCTTACCTTTCTTTTAAGTTGCCAATATTTGCTAGCAAATACATACCTTATATCTATCTCAACTTCACAACATGAAGCTGACTAAGAGTAAGATGTTCAACTATAGCTACTTGCTTTTATAAATGGTATTTCTGCCAGAGTCTGAGTCTGTCAGACAGGTGGTTGCATTTATGTCTCCTGACTAGTTTATGGAGATGATAACTTCACCACAATCAGGTTACTTCTAAGAAAATCCACAGCACAATAGGAAGGCCACCACCAGGCTATAGAATTCTGAGAAAAACCAGCCAGTCTCAGTTTTCAAGGCGAGTTCCAAGAAGAAGTAGGGTGGTTAGATAACCATCACCAAATTTCACTCCCAGGAATTCCAATAGCCAAGGCTGAAAATCCTAAACTTTTGCTATCAGCAGTTAGTAAATTTCATAATAAAGCTATTCCTGTAATTTGGAAGCTCTGTGCAGCCTGGCGCTGGTGCTACAGCAAAAAATAGACTAAGCGGTCAGCAAAACTAATACATTTTCAATGGGACACGGTGTGCAGTGATACCATCGGTGGGCGTGGTAGGATGTTATGTGATGTCATCATGCAAATCCCCTATTTACCATCTAGCTAATAGTACTATTACTCTTGAGTAGCAGAATTTACCATCTAGCAATAGTATAGTTCGATTTGGCTATCTGAATGCTTATTTAGTCTACAGCTACATTATTTGAGTACTTACTTTACTATTGGTAAAAGTGACCTGCCCAGTCATACCTTCCCTTTCTGTCGAACGAATGTGGTAGAGCTCTACTTTTTACAGTCCAATCGTCACCGTCACTTTTTAATTTTTGACCGGAAGTAAAGAATTGGCGTGGGGTTTTACTAGTTGGGCGGAGCCCGACCTCTGAAGAGGTCGGGCTCCGCCCAACTAGGGTTTTACCTGTGGTCTGATCACTTTTGGTCGTATTTTCCACGCTTTATAACTCTCTAGCAAGTCATTCTGAGTCAATATATGCGCTTTTACTACCGTTAGCAAAGCTTCCTCATGAAGTAAGTATTTTGAATAGCCTTTACAGGGCTACTGTGGCTTGTTTATAAACATTTTTGTTGATATATATCAACGCAGAGCAAAATACTCTATTAGACTCAGCTCCTATGAAAACAATATGCAGATGATATCTTTTTCATGGTTAAGAAAGGAACTCATATGACATTTGATGGACCATTTAAACTCTGTAAGACCATCTATAAAATTGACTATGGAATCAAAGGAATATAGTAAGCTACCTTTTCTGGATTGCTTATTGAGAGGGAGAGAGTGATGGTAGGCTTACATTTCCACTGTGTGCAGAAAACCTACACACATACCTTCACTTTAAGTCTCATCATCCTAATCATGTAAAGAGAGGAATAGTGAGAGGCTTGTATCAGAGAGCTAGTAGGGTAACTGATATGAGTGAAAACTTAAGGAAGAAGAGAAACACCTACACAAAGTACTTCAATGCAATGATTATGACAATGCAACCATTAGAGCAGGCTCTAAAGAGTTACCTCCTAGAGATCACACATATACTGAGCAAGAGAATGGCTTGATTTTTACTATTCCATACATAGCAGAATTGAGTGAGAGTATTCAGAGAGTGTGTAGAGACTTTGACATCAAAACAGCATTTAAGTCAGGTAAGACACAATAAGGTCACACATCTCATCAAAGTCAAAGATATACCCAGTCATCCCTATAGTATGGCCTGCAGCTGTGGTAAATTATATACAATTCAGTCATTCTAGGTTGAAATAATTATAATAACAGCAATTATTCTCGTCCTAACAGCCAATATTGTTGATTAATACTTGACTCAACGTTTTGAATTCGAGAGTTCGACCTCAGTTGACCCCTGAAGAGGACTTTGGCAGAAGCTAAACGACAGGTTAAGTTTTAATGACATAGAACAAGAAAATTGTTAATATTAAAATTATATGTAAGTGAAACAACTAATAGGCTTTAGCATAGAGTGAAAGAACATCAAGATGCTTGTAAGAGAGGTGATGAGAAGGTTTCAGCCATTTTGTGAACATGCTTGGCACGGAGTTCACCCTATTAAAAGGGAAGAGATAGAGTTGTAGAAGAGCCTGTAATAATCATGAGTTAAAGATCAAGGATGAATTACACATACAGATGACACCAGACAGCAACAAGTTCAACACAGATATAAGTTTAGAGCTTCCAGATTGCTGGCTGTCTATGACCTGCATGCAAATCACCCTGTACTAAACAGTAGACGTATCAACAGTAATCTTGCTTGGTTAAATGTTTACTTCATTGTGTTTTTTTGCTAAGCAGTAGGAGTAAAACACAATAATTTCACAAAAACTGGTTCACTAAAAATAGCAATTCAGGATTATTCTCGAGACTTGATTATTGGACAATGAACTTTAAATTAAAATATGGTGCCATGTGCATACCTCATCGCTTTTGGTGTGAAGTACACACAAAATTCAATGTGAATTCAGTTCTCAAGGAATACTTTATTTACAATAGCTTCAAAACTTGATGCTGCTCAGGCTTAAAGACCACCCCACCTCCTGTTCAATAAATTAGTCTTGATCATTAGATTGGCCTGCACTACGTAGAAAGGCATATTCACTTTAAGTTTGTGCCATTAATTCAATCTCAAAGGAATGTCACCAATTACAGATACTGCGACCAGATTTGGAGCAACATAATAACTCCAGCACAATCCGATTAGTCTCGCAAGCCAGACCCTTTACCTAGCCGCTACACTGGGAATGGGGGTTGCATCTATAACGCTGGCCATGCTGCACTTCATTGGCATCCTTGGGACCTTACAGCCGTAAAAAGTGCTGAGTTTATAAACGTTTGAGTTTAGTTCAGCCATGAATTTGATGTTTATGTAATAAGTTTATTGCAGATATATGTGACAGACTCTGGAAAAGGTACAAATTCGATCAACACAAAGCTTTGCAGTAGGGCTAATATGCTGTTTAGGTTAAATAATTTAATATAATGTGCATTCTTTCACATCTGGACAAAGTTTGAATGCTGAATTCAGTTGACAAGTAGCTTCTTATACTTAACTGAACAATTGCATCAAAACAGGAATGACTTGCAGAGCATTGTATTTAAGAGAACAAATGCATTACAACAACATGTTCAGAATCAGCAGGTATGTAATTTGCATAGTTTACTGAAATAATTGTGCTTTTCCTTATATGTCGTGATTAAGTTCCACTGGAACAAATCCAGTGAAGGTGTTGTCCAGACCTTCTTTCCCCGCTTGCGGTTAGGAAAAGGGTCTAGTTTAGGAGACTAGAATCCAAGTGGAGCTCTCTGCTGTCCTTCTCCCAGGCCACACAAGGATGGAAAAGGATAGACTACAACAGACTAGTGTGAAAGGCAAAATAAAGCTCCTCTCAAAGCTCATTGTAGTGTATGTATTTCACAAAATACCCTAATTATTTAGTTGAGAATTTTTATGTCCCACTATTTGCAGCAGAAGGTAAACCAGCTAACAATATATGTAGTATAGGGAAGAATTTTTTTTTTTACAGTATGAAGTAATTATTTTTCATTTAAACTCTCTGAGATAGCTAGCAAATATCAAGCCACAAGGACTACTTGTAAATATCATTATTCTTATACTATTGGACAATTAGAAACGCCTGGGGGATATTAATGGAGCACTTAACTGAATGGTTAGGGTTATCAATTGCAAATATTGTTTTCCAAGAAAGCTTTTACGTACAGTTCAGTTGTTGCTCACCTACCCTCTCGTTTACAGTTGGGAGGAGGGGGGCGCAATCGAATTGAAAACTAAAAATCTCCCTTATAAAAAACAACAACAAACTCTATACTCTTTTCTCATGTACTGCTCAGAAATGATAGGTTCAGACATTGCGGTGTTACGTGTATTCTCCCTGTGTAAAAATATACTGTTTCATTACGATAGACATTATTTTCACTTAATTCAAATTCATGTATTGCTGAACACCTAATATTGCATAACCTGAATAACCTGAATATTATAGATACTTTTATAGCCCGTTACCAGAGCGACCGCGCTTGTCGTTAAGAACTATAAATCTGATACAGTATGGTATGCCCGTAAGAAAATGTATTAGCGGGGAAAAGTCTGATATAGTTCTTAGCAACCATAATTATGGTGGAAGGCAGATCAAAGCAAAATGGAATAATGAAGAGTTTGGGTACTTTAATACAATTACTAAGATAGCTAACGCTATACTTTGCTCGTTGTTTATGTTCTGGCTATAAAATAGTTATAAACCAAAATCATTAGGTTTGTATTTCGATTTATAAATCGCATACAAACTTTAATTTTGGTTTATAACTATAACTTAATTAACCTACAGGTAGGATCGCTGAAAGTTAGAACAATGCGCAGCAAGCTAGCTTGGACACACCCACATAGCGGCGTTCAGGTGATTGGTCGTGTTAGCGTTTATCAAATAAGTGAAAAGTGCGGTAACGAAATAATGATCATTTTGTTCTTAATATATACTTTTACACTATTCGTGGTAAAGGGTAAGTGACGTTAAAATGAAACAACTGAAGTAAGATAAATAGTATATATATATAATATTATAACTAATTGATGATTTAAATTTTATTTAAAAAAAATAGTATATATATAATACTATATTTATAATTTTGTTGTATAATTGACAGTTTTAAATTTTATTGCACTTATTTACAATTATTATTATTTGATTGGAGTAATATTTTGTTTAATCCCACATAATTTGAGTGGTCAAACTGAACTTAATAGATATATGACTTGTGCCAGCCATATCTCTAAAATAATAATACTAATTTGCCTGTGAGGACGTGGGTGAAACAACTCTCTAGTATAACTCTAATGAGTCTTGAGAACCTTAACGGAAGGTAAAACAAAACAAAAACAAAAAAGGCAGGCTATAAAAAGAAAAAGGTGAAGAAGAGTATTGTTTGCCATTAAGCAGCTAAGTTCAACTGCACTAGATATACAGCGTACCTTCAGAGTACTGCTATACTATCCCGAGGAGTTATATTCAATCAAGAAGTACTTCTGGACAAAAACTATAGGCTTTGATAGGAGTCAGACTAAATTATTCCATTATATTATTGCAAAAATTATTGTATACAGCTGTTTGTAAATTGGGACACTCGTTTTAAACGTGGCATGGATCAAATTGAAAGAATAATGAATCATTCTGGAGGGTTGTCTTGCGTTGCAATTTTTAAAAAATTGTATCCAAGGATAGACTTCCGAGAGCAAGAGGGGGATTCTCCTTTTTATACTTGGACCTGGCAGAAAAGTTCAGAATGTGTAAACGAGGCCGCCACAGATTCGCGTACAGGGAACTAAGATTGGATTATAAACGCGACTACTAAGTTCAAATGTCAGTCTGGGGTAGCATGAATAAGTTAGCTTCATGTGGGAGGAAGTCATTCTACCACAGAGCTCCCCATCGGATTTGTCCTCACTCAGGTACCTGACGTCAACATTGAAGACCTTGTAAAGCTTGCGTTCCGTGAGCGTTTTTATGCCGTGACGTAAGCGTTGTTATGCCGTGACGTAAGCGAGCAATCAAAGCTCAACTGTGGGTCGCGACTTCAACGTGAGCAGATTCGTTTCGCTTGATGTGCCACCTGGACCTATGGGTGACGAAATTGCGGAAAGAAATTATTTCAACTGAATCCCCCAAAGCAGGAAGAGAGTGATTCTTGTGTAGCAGCAGATTCTAAGAATTGTTTTGACTCATTTGCACATTGCACAAAAGTACAAAGTTCTGCTAACACCACTCTGTAATAGCTATACACATTATCTCTTTCACAAGCACAGTCTGATCTCACCAATTTTAGCAAATTCTATTGTTACAAATACATTCCACTCCACTAAAATCCCATAGCTATAGCTAATGTTCTTTCAACTCCTTCAGTCCAGTTTCATCTCCAGTATATTGATTGTGGCTCTATCAGTCTCATTCTCTTACTGACAATAACAGCATCAACCTTTAAATTTCATCAGCTATTATTACTTTTACCTCATATTTTACAACCAAACTTATTTCAACCCAAGTATTATTTAAATTATGAACAATGACACCTGTAATTTGGTTAATTAAAGTACTCAAATGGCAAGACTCACCAGCTACTTTCCAGTTGACCAATAATTGACTACTGTAATAATATTCTATAATATTTCGGGCTCAGTTTGCCCTTCAAAGTAGTGAAACTAAAAAGAATTATAGCTGAGAGCTGGTATAATTAAGTAGAGCAAGTTATTGATAATGTTTACACCTAAAGCATGTGAATAACTAACTAAATGGTTACACAATGCATGAAAAGAATCAATTAAGGTGAATATGATGCAATTTTGCCTGTGGCACAAAGGCCTTAGTGACACAGGCAAAATTGCAACCACTGAGGTGTGTGGGGGCACCATCCAACAAAAAACAAACAGACAACAAACGAGTTAAATTTCAAAGTGATTTTCTGAATCTTCATGATTCCTGTGGCAAGACGATCTGAGATTGTAACTGTGGCTTATCTCTGAACTCTCCGCTCGCACTAGCAATTCACCTACAGTTATGGGTCTAGGTCTGCAGATCTTGGGTTTGAATGGAAGTTGGTGATCTTCTAGTGCCTTGAAGAGTGCACCAGATGGAATGGCTGGATGGTGTTTGACCTTTAATATGGTGGTACAATCCTCCAACTTCTTGTTAACCTTGAATTCTAATTGTTGCTGTCTGTCTTTAAAGTTGATCTTAGAGGAAATCTCCTTGAGGAGATCCTTTGGGTAACCTCTGTTTTCAAACCAGGAAAAAAGTTCCCTTGCTGCCTTGCTGTAAATGGCTGGTGATGATGATCTTCTCAGTGCTCTAATGAATTCTGCTCTGACCACACCAGATTTGATGGATGGGTGGTGGGCAGAAGAATAGCGGAGATAGGAGTGGGGATCGATTGCTTTAGAGTATGGTTGAATGTCGAGGATTCCTTGTTGTTGGTATCTAGGGCCTTTGGATATGGTCAAGTCCAAGAAGTCTATAGACTTGTCTGATATCTCAGCTGTGTATTTGATGGTAGATATTCTTGCATTGAGGTGTTTGACTAGTTCTAGTAGTTTCTCTTGGGAGTCTTCCATGATGACCCGAATGTCGTCAATATAGTGTAGCCATACCAATAGTTGGGTACCTCCCCAGGCACTTAGAGCTTCATGTTCAACCTTACCCAAAAATAGATTGGCAAGAGTAGGGGCTACAGGTGTGCCCATGGCAATGCCCGTGATCTGTCTGTAGTGTTCTCCAGCAAAGATGAATGTATTTTCTTTGAGTATAAGCCTAAGCATTTCCCTCAACATGTTCTTGAAGGGGTTACATCTAGAGCCTGGTGGGTTAGTGGGGATGGCTTGTTGCAATGCCATGGTAACTCCAAGTCCTTGTGGGATAAATGGATAAAGACTCTTCACATCCAGTGTAGCCAAAGTGATGTTTTTCCTTGCTTCTGCTGGTATCTGGAGTTCTTCCACACAGTTTATAACTTGGCTGGAGTTGTTGACAAAGGATTTGATGTACTTTAGATATTCTGCAAGGAGTCTATTGGCAAGTTTGGACAATTTTTGTGTGGGTCCTGAGCAGCAGGAGACAATGGGCCCGAGTTGGTGAGGAGTTTTATGAACTTTTCTCAGAAAGTAAAGTCTCTGAGGTCTCAGGCAGTCCATGTCTGTTGTGGAGTTATCCAGTGTGTATTTGTCCAGAAGACCTTCTTCATAGAACTTGTCCAGTAGTTGGTTGGCCTTTTCTGCTGTCTGGTGTGAGATGTCTGAGTCCAGTTTCTCATATGTTTTCTTGTCTGAGAGAAATTCTTTGCCTTCCTTGATGTAGTCGGTAGTATCCTGGACTACAATGCACGAGCCTTTGTCTGCTGGTTTGATGGTTCTTGACTTGTCTCCTCTCAAGGCAAACAAAGTTCTCTTGTGAATGGTCGATAAATTGAGCCACTGTGGCTTCGTTTGTTTAGATCCCGGTGGGACAGTGGCTTGGAGGTTTTCCTTGATGGCTACAAGGTGTTCATCAATCAGGTTGGGGAGTGGGCTGGTACTAGGTTTGTTGATTAGTTTGTTATAAGATTTTTGGCACTGTTCATAATAGCGGTCAAAGTATTCTGTTGGGTCTGGAGTCTTTCTTGGTGTTGGAGAGAACTTAAGTCCCAGGCTTAGGGCTTCTTTCTCCTCTTTGGTCAGATCTTTCTTGGAGAGGTTCAGAATGGTAGGAATATCTTTGGTTATTGGCTTTCTGGGAATCTCACTTTCCAGTCCAGGGTCTTGGATGTGTGGTTCGACATGTTCTAGATTTATCAATTTTGTTGATGTATCAGTTATAGCAGTAAAGGAAGCATACCATCTAAAAAGACACTACCACCATCCCATCCCAAAGCAAAACAACCACCAATGCCAAGCATACACTTAATTCCTCCAACTCCTATAACTGATACATCAGTAAAATTTAGTAAGCATGTAAACAAAAAAAATAAAATAAAAAAAACAACCAAAAAAATAAAAAAAACAAAAACAAAAAAAGCGACATAAAACCAGTTGGAAACTTGAGCTAAAGTTTTAATCAACATAGTGACTGCAGTTAGAACTAGAACTAAGACAATTTTGCTTGTATTACAAAATCATTTCTCAGAACAAACACAAACTAGCTGGGCAAATTAAAATCTAGTTATGTATTAGTATAGCCTGTGCAATGAGATTCTAGCTATGTATTAATATAGCTTGTGCAATGAAATATCTAGTTAGGTATTAGTATAGCTTGTGCAATGAAATGTCTAGTTATGTATTAGTATAGCCTGTGCAATGAAATATCTAGTTATGTATTAGTATAGCTTGTGCAATGAAATATCTAGTTATGTATTAGTATAGCTTGTGCAATGAAATATCTAGTTATGTATTAGTATAGCTTGTGCAATGAAATATCTAGTTAGATATTAGTATAGCTTTTGCAATGAAATGGGTAAATGTAATCAGTAAGAGAAGCTAAATGTGCAAGAGACACTCACCCTAGTCTCAGCAGAACCTTCAATTACTCCCATACTACTTAGCACAAAGCAAAACTACCTACCCCAAAACAGCCCGTGTAAGTGCTATAAACCTTTCCCACATGCGCACTTCAACGCGCAGAAAGTTAGCGTGGCCACACCCACATACATATAGGCCTTAAGAGTTCGCGTGATTGGAAGTAGTAGCGTCTATCTTATAAGTGAAAAGTGCCGTAGCAAAATGATGATCATCTTGTTACTTATATATACTTTTACACTACACGTGGTGGAGGGTAAGTAACATTAAAATAAATCACAGTATAGTTAAATTATTTCTATTTATGTAGCATTTTGGTGGTCTGGGAATGGTTAATTGTTATTGAACTAAAAACATTAAAACTAAATGTAAATTTCGCAAGATATCAGTAGCTAAGATTAAAGATTAAAGTCAGTTGATTTTAATGTAAAAAGTACAACTAAAAGATTCAAAATAGCAAATGTATCCTAGAGAAGATATAACAAAACGTAGTTTCTATCCATACATTTAGCCACTATATAGCTAATAATTAAGACATGGTAATATCAAATAACCTTCACTGTAGTGCCATTATATCTTAATTTAAACCTCGATTTTGACTTTTTAAGTTCTTACTAAAACCTTTATGTATAGCTAGCATTAGCTATCCCAAATTGCGTGTCTAAATTAGTTCATAATTTGAATAATACGTGGCGTTTTAGCTACCAGCTGGTGATTACAAAATTATTTCTTGGACCAAATACCAATTTTTTTGGCATTACATAGTTAGGCATCAGTATAGCTTGTGCAATGATAAAGGTAGATTTAATTGTAGTTTTTACAATGAAAACTAAACATGCAAGGCGGCACAGTGAGTGTGCCTTGCATGTGGTAGCCTCAGAGAATCTTCATTTGTAGCACTTGGCATACTATTCAGCACAAAGCAGAACTACAGAGGGCAGCAAGAATATAATTAGCTTACCTGACTACAAAGTGCTCTCAGGAGGCGCAATATCAAAATGGGTTGAAATGCAGAAACCAAATCTCCAACAACATAAAATTCTGAGTAGCTAAGTTCATATCTAAAAATGATTAATAACTTGTAATTTTCAGTATCAATGCGTGGTGGACAGACTATCACCAAACAGACAGGGCCACTACTATACAACCCTTTCCGGTGCGCTGCGCTGTTACGGTTAACAACGCGCAGAGTTAGCTTGGCCACTTGTAGCGTTTATCCTAAAAGTGAAAGTGGGGTAACAAAATGATAATGATTTTGTTACTTAACAAAGTGCTCTCAGGAGGCGCTACATAAAAAAATGGGTCGAAATGCAGAAACCAAATCTCCAAAAACATAAAATTCTGAGTAGCAAAGTTCATATCTAATAAAAGGATTAATAACTTGTAATTTTCAATATCAATGCGCGGTGGACAGATTATCACCAAACAGACAGGACCACTACTATGCAACCCTTTCCGTGGGCTGCGCAGTTACGGTTAACAACGCGCAGAGTTAGCGTGGCCACGCCCACATAAAGGGCTTGAGAGTTTGCGTCACTGGTAGTTGTAGCGTTTATCCTAAAAGTGAAAGTGCCGCAACAAAATGATAATGATTTTGTTACTTATTTATCCTTTTACGCTGCATCTAGTGGTAGGTAAGATACAAAGCAGCGTTGTGTTAAGTGGCATCACTGTAAGGTAGAACTGTGCGTGATAGGTTAGCGCTGGCCACACTTATTTCGTGGCAATGAGATTTGGGTGTTTGGACGTAGCTTTTGTTTTACACTAAGATAAATGTGTTATTATAAAGCGATGATCATTTGGTTATTTTAAATGAAATAACTTTGTGTAAAATTTTATATTATGGAGTGTTAGAAATAGTATTGTTATTCTTTACTTATTATTAGAATGAAAACATTTTACGACAAGTAAATCTCATAAGATATCATTACCTAACTATGATAAGTCAGTAAGTTGTAAAAATCAGGACTAATTGATGTATTTAAAGAATCAAGTAAAAAAATCTGACCAGAATTGTAACCCAAAAGTAGATATAATTTTTATACCATTAACTACTAAAAAATTATGATTAATCCTTTCACATAGCATTATCAGATAAACTCAACTAAAACTAAAATTGCCATCAGTATTATGTAAATTACCAATTAATTGAGATTTGAAATTAAAGAGAAAGCTCTTCCTGAACTCTTAGTCAGCACTTTTTGGAAAAAAATTCACAACAACAATAATAAACAAAAAAACTAAGTCCAAACATCATGTATTTCTTGCAACGTAAAACAACAGCTTGAAATGCAATGCAAATAACTGCAACAGCAACATTAATTTGTAAGCCATAAAATAGCAATTGATAAAGCTTATAACCAATGTCTTCATTAATATTTGTTCAAAGTTTATTTTTAACATTTTTGAAACAGGCAATTTAGAAGTAGAAGTCAATGGAATCCCTCAAAAGTATCTGAATCACTTGGTCAAAGTTCCCTACAATGCTAAAGTTTCCCTAACTTGCAGGTCACAGAATGTGGAATTATTAACGTTTATCAATACAACTCTAGATCTGGATCAAAACTTTCTGAATGGACTTTCACCCTACTTATTCATATCAGCGAATGTTACAATTGACCACTTTAATGCAAGGAACAGAGGATTTTACAGCTGTGCAACAAATATTCATTCAAAATCATTACAAAGGACGTTAATCACAACAAGTGAGTGTATTATCATTCAGTTACACTGCAGTGCACATGTAGACTCACAGTTCTGATTGGAGTGTGACATATTGGTATCACTTTGCAAATAGATTGAATATTTTAAGGTTATTACGTATGGAAAAAAAATATAGCTGATTAGGCATTAGTTATTTAACAGTCTACTTTGTATACCATGAAATTATAGTATTGCATTACATACTTCTGTTCAATTGGGCTGTTACTTCTTGAAGGTGGTAAAGAAAAAGTGAGAAAAACTAATGCAATTTTTGTCTATTGTAGCAAAACTCTTTTAGGTTTTTCACTATGTAAGCTCCGTGGTCATTTGTTCTGAAGCACTTCAATCTGTTTGCATCATTAATACTTAGCTCTATTTTTGTAATGAATGCATACTTCTCTAAATAATGTACATTATTTCAAGATTCTTCAGTTAAGGTATCGTGTATTACACAATTACAGGCCAACACGAGGTAAACATAACAGATCTAATTCAGGAAAAATTGGGCAATTCATTTTATACTACTATATTAGCTCAATACGCTGGCATTCCTGAGCGATTGCTTCAGTGGTACGTAAATGGGAGGCCTGTAGGCCCCTCAAATACTATATTTCACGTCAAAAATGATGGACTGAATTCATATCTGAGATTCAAACAAGATGATAATCAAACATACGGAACCTTTATGTTGAAAGTAAATGGTACAAAATGGAAGGATACTCTAAAGTTGCCTCATCCTCAGCAAATTTCCAATCTTTTTGAATCCTCCAAACATAATATACTTAAACTAGTGACCAAGATAGTAAATGGAAATATTCTCTCTGATGTCAAAGCTACTCCTAACTCTCAATCTGATACGTCTGATCAATTTAAATCACTTAAGAAACAAAACCCTACGAACAGAAAATACTTACCGGGTATAATTCGCTTAGAAAAAATTAAACCAAAAAGTCATTACGTCCGTCAAGACTCAATCTTTTCTTCCCGAACAAACTTGGCGCCTGACAAAAAGGATAGTGATAGAAAATTCCTAAAAGAAGTAATTCGTTTAAGACAAAACAGGAAAGAAGAAAGTACAGTCAATGAATGGACACGCCTACCTGCTCATGCTAAACCTCTAGAGAAGAATATCCACAAAAAGTTCGTTCAAGGAAGCAACATTTTACAAACTCTCCAATCTGATTTTAGTGAGTTAAAACAAAAAGTAATTTCAACAAAATTATTCCTTAATTTATTCATAGCTAATTATAGAATATTGTTGAAGTAATTGAAAATGGTGCTTGATTAGCTACACTGTCTCTTAAATAGTATGATGCTAATGTTACGATATAGGAACAGTTTAAATGTCACCATTATTAAATTCCACTGTATGATAATATAAGTCAACTAAATAATTCCAATAGTGCATCTGTAAGTAAGTCTGAAATTTAAGTAAGCTTATTTAACATTCACTATGCTCCTATTTCTATATACATGAATAGAGAGAGAGACAGACAAAGAGAGAGAGAGAGACAAACAGACACAAAAAGAGAGATAGGCACATGAACAGCTGATAGATGGACAGACAGACAGACAGACAGACAGATAGATAGACAGTCAAACAAACAGACAGAAAGACAGACAGGCAGACAGTCAGACACACTAACAGACTTGCATGCTTACAGCAAAAAGAAACTTCCAATTATAATGCTCTGAATTTTTAGATCCAACACCTAATAAGACTATTAAGAAGACTCCTCCAAGTAGCTTGACACTCAATAGGAACAACAGTAGAGGAAGTAAAGAAGAAACTGAAGTAGTTCATTTAGGTCAAAACAGAAAACTGAAAAACCTGCTCAATGAATGGATTTGTCAGCAGATTCAAACTAAGCGAACACATCTCTATGCCAACCAAGATTCATCTGTTCATCAAGAACAATTGGATCCTAGCAACAGACAACAGAATGTGAAATCTCATGATACAGACAGAGTTCCTTCTCCAGCTTTTCCAACAGATTTACGTAAGTAATAAAACAGATTTACACTTACACATTTTAAAATCCAATTCTTGAATAAAAGTAGCCTGAGTATTGAGTCTATTTTCTAATTTGGCCACATTTTATACATTCCGAACACAATATGGTAAATGAAATATTGTGAACCTTTAGGAATAAATTAAAAATCAGTTTTGATAACTAAACATATTGCTTTGAATTGATTAGAAAATATAGCAGTACAATACAAAAAGTACAATGAATCTCAGCATAGATTACAATTGTCTTATTTGACAACAATTTATAGTAATAAATTGCTTGTAAAACTGTGTATTATGACCAGAATGGATAGATTTAAAACACTTTCATCTTCATGCATCCATGAAGTGAATAAAAATAATTGTATCAGTGTTTTATCATTGTAATACATGGTAATAATTATAAATACTAGCATCTTTACAAGTAGAGGTGAATGGCAAAGTCCAGAAATATCTTCATCATTTGGTGAAAGTTCCATATGATGCAAAGGTTACATTGAAGTGCATTTCACCAACTGCGAAACTACTAACTTTTGTTAACACAACTTTAGACCTGGACCAAAACTTGTGGAACGGACTGTCACCATATTTGTTTGTATACGCAAATATTACAATCCATCATTTTGATGTGAAAAATAGAGGATTTTACAGTTGCACCACCAATGTCAATACTAAATCAGTAGAAAAGACACTGATCACAACTAGTGAGTTCAGAATTTTTTATGAATGTATATTGATGTGTGTCATTTATTGAAAATGTAGTTTCAGTAATGACCATTATTACACATCAAAAACACAATTGAAAGATTAAGATTAAGTATCAAGCATGTAAGAACAAGTGAACCACCTAAAAACTTACTCAGATTTCAATGCTGTACTACTAGCTAAACCATTAATTTTACTGACAATGTTTCATATGAAGACGTGCACTTCTGAAATATGAAATCAATTGTAGAATCTGATGGTACTCTAGTGGTAATTATTCCATGTTGCTATTTAATAATAGCAATCACCAATATAATGGTGACTTTTGGGATGTCAACCTGATAGCTAAGAAGTTGAAATGAGATGCACTATGTAGAAATTATGCACTTGATTTTCTCCAATGCTGAGAAATATATATATATATTCCAAGCTAGATATCTTCACAATGATATTTTTAGGTACTGTGAGATATATCATGATGATATCACAAAATGTTATCTCAAGGCTGTATTGAGCAAGCTCATTACCAGAGTAGTTATAGCAACCAGGCCTGGTGTACAAGTTTTCTTGGTTTTTATAGCTACTTTTACTCTAGTGGAGCCTACCCAACCAGGTTAGAGCAGCTGCTATAATATCAGCTGGGGTTGTGGGGAGCCCCTAGTGAGTTTTCGCTAACCTTACACCTTGATTTACCAAAAAAAACCTCTTCAGTGAAGAGATCTAGTGTGGAATAAACCACTTATTACACTCGTCGGAGTCATATGGCTAGATATTTCACTCCCAGGCTTTATTTTTCACTCTACTTTGGCTCGTGAAAATAAATTAGCCTGCTCATCAAATATTTTACCATATCATACTCTAACTCATGTAATAAGTATTATATATATATATATTTTAACTCTTTTCCATTAATAATTATACATTCTAATAACAGATAAATAACAGAGTGAAATATCATAAGTTATTTCAAGGTCAAGTACCTAAAAATATCATTGTGAAGAAATCTAGGGTGGAATAAATATTTTTATTCCATGCTAGATATCTTCACAATGATATTTTTAGGTACTGTGAGATATCTCAAGATATCACAAAGTGTTATCTCATGGCTGTATTGAGCAAGCTCATTACTAAAGTAGTTATAGCAACCAGGCCTGGAGTACAAGTTTTCTGGGTTTTTCCAGCTACTTTTACTCTATTGGGGCCTACCCAGCCAGGTTAGAGCAGCTGCTATATTATCAGCTGGGGTTGTGGGGAGCCCCTAGTGAGTTTTCTCTAACTTTACACCTTGAGTTACCAAAAAACTACTTCAGTGAAGATATCTGAATAACATCTTATTATACTATACAAGTTGAGATTATATATATATATTTTTTTTTAACTCATTTCCATTAATAATTATACATTCTAATAACAGATAAATTTGAAGTTAACATAACAGATTTAATCCAGGAAAGATTGGGAAATTCCATTTATACAACAATACTAGCTCAGTATACAGGCTTTCCTGAGAAATTGCTTCAGTGGTACGTAAATGGGAGGCCTGTAGGCCCAACTACTGTATTTGACGTGAAATCTGATGGACTGAATTCATACCTGAGATTCAAACATGATGTTAATCAAACATATGGAACCTTTATGCTGAAAGTGAACGGTACAAAATGGAAGGATACACTAAAGTTGTCTCATCCTCAACAAATTTCAAGCATTTTAGAATCCACAAAAAATAGTGTTAAGAAAGTAGTAACCAAAATATCACATGGAAGTATTCTGTCTGATGTCACAGCTTATCCTGATCCTCAATCTGACACATCTGTTAATGAGTACTTATCACATAATGCATATAAGTCAACGAGCAGAAAGTTTAGACCTGAAGTCATTCGTTTAGGTCAAGACAAGACACAAAAACCTAAACCAAAGAGTCATTATGTCCGTCAAAACTCAATTTTTTCTTCACAAGCAAACTTGGCACCTAACAAAGACAATAATAGTGATAGGAAATTCCTAAAAGAAGTGATTCATTTAGGACAGAACAGGAAACAAGAAAATACTGTCAATGAATGGAGTCACCTACCTGCTCATGCTAAATCTCTAGAGAAGAATACCCACAAAACAATTGTTCAAGGGAAAAGTATTTTACAAACTCTTTCACCAGATTTGAGTGAGTTAAACTTAACTATAACATTATTTTTAATCAATTAGCAGTTACTTGAATGCATATACATGTGAAGCGATTAAAACAATGAAATTTGATTACACAGTCTCGTAAATAATATCGTGCTAATGTTACCATTTCGGTGCTGCATAAGATTCAGCAATTATTACATTTTCTTTAGTTATATAAGCATTACACAATGTGTATATATATATGATCATTTCATTGTAATGTTATAAATACTAGCATCCTTACAAGTAGCAGTAAATGGCAAAGTTCAGAAATATCTCAGACATTTAGTGAAAGTTCCGTATGATGCCAAGGTCTCATTGAAGTGCATTTCACCAACTGCAAAACTACTGACTTTTGTTAACACAACTTTAGACCTGGACCAAAACTTGTGGAACGGACTGTCGCCATATTTGTTTGTATACTCAAATATTACTATTAATCATTTTGATGTGAAAAATAGAGGATTTTACAGTTGCACCACCAATGTCACTACTAAATCAGTAGAAAAGACACTGATCACAACTAGTGAGTTGGAAGTGTAAATTTATAATAGTATCAGCATGTGATGTGGTATCCATTGAAAAAGTAGACTTAATTTAGACAATACAATATTACCGTTCTAAGCACATCGAGATAAAACAACATACTAGCTTTAATGCATGTAAAAATGATGTGGTAGACTTCAAAACGTATCCACCTACTTCATGTTAAAGCAGCTACCTAATATAGAATACCCCATATTGTGAATAGTATTCTGTTATATAGCGAAATAAGTTGTGCTGGAGATGTTATTTTGTGAAGCAATGCACTTTAGAAATATGCAAGCAATTTTAGGATTCGATTATACTGCCATGAAACATTGCGTTACTAACATTAAATCATTGACTTATTCACCCAATTATACATGCTAATTCCAGATAAATTTGAAGTGAACATAACAGATCTAATTCAGGAAAGATTGGGCAGCTCCATTTATACTACTATACTAGCTCAATATGCAGGCCTTCCTGAGAAATTGCTTCAATGGTACGTAAATGGGAGGCCTGTAGGCCCCTCAAACACCATATTCAATGTGAAATCTGATGGACTGAATTCATATCTGAGATTCAAACACGATGATAATCAAACATATGGAACCTTTATGCTAAAAGTGAGCGGTACTAATATGAAGGATACGTTAAATATCCCTAATCTCCAAGATATTTCTAGTCTCCTTGGATCTTCAAGATCGTTTCTTAACAAAATAGTAACCAAAGTAGTAAATGGAAATCTTCTTTCTGATGTAAAAGCTATCCCTGACACCCAAACTGATACATCATCAAATGAATTCTTGTCACAAAGTAACTATAAGACTACTAGTAGAAAGTTTTTACCAGGAATAATCCGTTTAGGTGAGGGCAGGAAACAGAACATGGACTATTCGAAAAGTCATAGAAATATGAAATCGTTAGTTCCAACTTCAACAACTACTCCACTAAACTTGCGTAAGTTAAAACAATAGTCAACATTATCCAAATTTGTTAGAAAGGAGTAAAAGGAAGAAAGGTTTATACTACTTTTAAAATAGTAAAAAAAATTCTTTCACTTACATTAAAAAACTACAAGCAGGCAAGTTTACCTTTACTTTGTACTTGATCCTTAGCCATGACTAATAAATGAAAATTAGTCCAGACAAAAAAATTGCTGATAACTTCAACAATATTGTTCTGAGAATATTAAAGTAGCATTCACTTTAAATTTCTTTAATTACCATTCTCTTTACATTTCATTTAATTGTTGCTATATATCAAGTGAAAGTGATATAGATGTCCAATAGCAGATATACTAGTTTTGACATGAAATAAAAATTGTATACTTTCAAATCAGGTATTATTATAGTTTGCTCTATTTAAATATTTAGCTATTGCTTAGTCATTTGCATTCATACAAACGAAATAATTTGACAGAATTTACGCACGACATTCAATAAAATTATTTTTTCCTACAGCATCAGTACAAGTTGAGAAAAGCACAAAATTACTTGCAAGTAGAAATAAGAATTATAACTACAAACTTGGAGAGAATATGTTATATTCAGGCCATGACAGGAAACAAGAAAAGAGGGTTAAGGAAAGAATGTCCCAATCACATCAAACTAAAGCACCCAGTCACGATGTTGATCAAATATCTCAGCAACAGCAGATGGACTCGGGGAAGAACTATGTTACAACTCAAGAAGAGAATGCCTACAAAAAATATCATCCCAAACATTTTGCTTCACCAACTACTCCTGATGAGTGTGAGTTTTAAGAAGTTTTAGCTCATTAAATATTCTGAATACTTTAAGCTGAATTGATATTAATAGTACTTAAATAAAATCACATTTTTTCTTTTGTATGGATTTTGTTGAACGCTAGAATATATTATTTAAATACATAGCATATCCACAAATTGATGTAGAGGACAGTTTACCACATAACCAATACAATCAAATAAACAGCAAGTTTGAAACTGGAACACATCACTCACCTCAGTCAAAAGAAAACCAAGACAAGACGATCGAGAAATGGATGTCTAAAAGTATTCCAACTAAAGCACCAAGTGACAATGTCAATTCAGATTCAAAGACTTTCCAAAAACAGCAAATGGACTTCAGTAATAGAAAGAATTATATAACTTCTCAAGAAGAAGATATATACAAAACAATGGAGTCAAAAGTAACTCCATCCACATCAAGTTCTTTACCAGATGATTTATGTGAGTCTACATCAAAATTATTATCTCTAAGCTGTAACTAAATTCAATAGATTATTGTTTCTGAAAGAACTTTTGCAGCACAATTCGTTTAGTTTATAATGTTGTGTCAGCTCAGATGTTGTTAGCTCAATACTTAAAATGGAATAATTTATGCCTCATTTTCTTTTGTTATTTGTAATTTTTGCATAATTTGTGAGGAAATAATCGATTCAGATGGCATTTACATGTATACATTTATTACATTTCTTCTGCTGTTCTGTTTGAATGATATTAAATTGTTAAGTTAAAGTGGAGTGTAGTTGTAATAATTTATTGGTGTACTACTTTATTATTGCTCAACTGGATAGTAAATCATCATTATTTAATAACTGTACAGCAGTCCACCAAGATGATGTAAATGATCTTTTACCACATAAGAAAGTTAGCCAATTTGACAGTAAACTAGGAACAGAAATGTTTAACTTGGGACAAAAGAATGAAAAGCAAAACAGGGCCAAGGAAAGGTTGTCTCAACTGATGGGGACCAACACAAGAAGTTTCAATGTCAATCAAATGAGTCAAAATTCCAATAGTTTTCCACTACAGCAGGAGGTTTCAAAAGACAAAAAGACAACTGGTATAAAGACATTTAAAAACGGTGTATTATACTGAATCATTTATGTGAATTTTAGTCAAATATGTACTCATACTTGTTCTTGATATGCAAAGTACATTATCAAATGTATGCACTACACCCAAAGAGTAGAAAAAGTAGATCATAAATGTTAGGCCTACTACTATCACATTGAGCTGAAGTATACCATTGTGTTTACCTTTCTAAACTCTTTCTATTAAAAAAAAAAGCGGACTTATGTGGTATAAATATGAGAACTGCGTTGTTTCCATTCACTTTCCCTACTTGAATGCCATTGCTTAAATGTTGAGATAACTCCGGCATTCATCAAAATACATGGCTTCCATTTGTAATTTCACTATTCTAGGTGGCAAGGTAGCAGAAACTTCTCTTACCTTAACGTGCAAGATAAATCACAAATGAAACACTGCTAGTATCGTAGAGATTCAAACGTTTCACTCACAGCTAAGCATAAGTCCTACCTCACTTCATATCAGTTCTGGGCAGCTCTCTTCAGCACTGAAAGTTTGCATAGTATAGAACTAGTCTACAAAGTATGCAGACACTCAGTTTAGATTTACTCTTTATTTTGCTTAAGCACATTTAATTTTCGATTTTTATGGTAGTAGTTCACACAGCCACAACCACATATATAACCTCAGAATTAAAAAAAACAAAGTAGTGCTGTTTGCATATTTTCATTTGTACTACCTCATTTTAGGCACCAAAGAGCAAAGTGTGAGAGATGGACCAGTAATAACGGTAGATGGGTTTTATGTCAGAGCTTTACAATATATACACAACATTTCCCAGAGGTACCTCATATGATCCAAAAAGGTTTGAGCTATCTGAGTGAGAAGTTTATAAATGTAAGGAATAGACTTCACAGTCCACCAGATCCCACAAAGAGACGGCAAGAGAACACAGAATCAGGTCCTCTAAACAATAAAGACTTCCATGAACATTACATTCATGAATCATTTCATCCAAGACGCAGACTTTCACCAGATTTTAGTAAGTATGAATTAGTACAATTTAAGAGATGCTTCATAATTCTTTGTGAATATTGGTGTATTAATAATATAGCAACAACTGTTGCAACTAGAAAACTTTACTCTAAACCCTAACAATAAGGAAATTATATTGTCCTAGCCTGTCAGAGAAATTTGTTGGACCATATTGTAAGCAATATTTATATTTTAGATTAATTTTACTTTACTGGGACTAGTCAATAAATTCATTTCCATGAGCAAATCTGAATTTAAACCTCATTCTGCATCATTATTTTGTTTTGTTTTTCTTAGCAAAATATCTGAATCCTGTAAATAGAAAGATAGAGGAGCGTGGCCAGGTAATTGAGGAAGATACAGAGCCTGTGGCAGTGGAACTAATGCCTCACATAATTATTGCAGTGTCCCTACTTGTTACTGGAATATTATTCTTTACTGCTAGCATTATCCTCATCATTGCATATTGTAAATCCAAGAAGACGAAAATATCTGAGACAGATGAAGAATCTGGTAATGGAAATTCATCAAGGAAAAGTGGGATGACCTCTAACAACACCAGGTATGTTATGAAAATGTTCATGTTGATAATTATAAATATTATATGAACTGACTTTGTGCAATACTGGTTATTGTACATTGAGAAGTCTTCTGCAGTACATGCAATATTATGAGAATAATGAAAAAAAAATTCTTATATAAATTGGTCTAAATTTTGTTTCTAACTTCCTATAAATATTTTCCGGCCACTTGAACATTTAACTTGCATGAATAACTCCATATTGACTCTGAAGTGTATCTGTAACTGATACTACTGATGTGCTTGAGCACAAATGGAAAGCGAGCATGTGCACAAATGAAACACTGCAGAAGAATCTAGAGTCGATTTCTAAAAGTGTAAGTACGTAGCCATTGTGACCATACTTTATGTAACAAATACAGAACTAAATTTCTTACCTCAATTTCCCGGTACTTAGTCTCTAATGCTGCATTCTGACTATCTAAGTTAGCAAGCACTCACAGATAAGCATTGACAGCCGAGTTTTTAAAATTATGTCTGTTAAAAGATCTCAATACCATAGTAACCTTCGACATTTTGCAGCTTGAAAAGAACAATAACAAGGTCTAAAGAAGTACTGCATAGTGTTCAGTCTAAATCCTAGATTTTCAATTGTGTTACCCCTGGTAGAGTCTGGCTCGCTTCGCTTTCTCGCCAATAATATATAGTTTCCAAAGCATAAATCAGTAGCAAAACAGATACATAGTCTAATTGAGTTCCATAATGTGAATAAAATGTGTTTTCAACTGCGCAGCAGCTTTCTTTGAATTTTTAAATTTTATTATATATTTTGTCAGCATAAATAATATTGAATTTATAATTACAATTTTTATTTTATTTTTTTACATACTGCAGGAGGAATAAAGTTGCCCCAACTGGATGTTAGATAGTTAAACAATACTCTAATAATAGACATTTAAATTACTTATTACTGTGTATATTTGGATATTTAATTAATGGGGCAACTTTAAAATTGTTGAAAAGTTTGCTTTACTGGGCTAATCAACATTATACAGATCTCAGTGTGAGTGCACAGGTACATGACTAAACAGATTTTTTGTGAAGAGTAATGTCAAATGTTTTGTTGAAATTGCATCTTGTTATTATGCGGAGAGCAGCGGTATAACAGTAATGGAGAGCACTCTTTGGATGGGATTCAGAAATATTACAATAGTATGTTCAGTACATCTTAAATATGAATTGAAGTTTAACACCTTTCATCCAAACAGTTAATAGAGTATGCAAGAGATCAGAATGATGATGAGTTTTGATGTGTTTCCCTGTAGACGATGTAGTATCTGTGATCAGAGATAAGCTCCAGAATGATAAAAGTCTAGATGAAAGAACATGTCTATCTCCTGAGTGCATAACAGAATTAATAGAGGTCTTCCTTAGGTCAACTTACTTTAGGTACAATGGGAACTGTTATGAAGAAGTAGATGGAACAGCCACCTGTGTTATGAAAACGATATGCAGATGATATCTTTTTCATGGTTAAGAAAGGAACTCATATGACATTTGTTGGACCATTTAAACTCTGTAAGACCATCTATAAAATTGACTATGGAGTCAGAGGAATATAGTAAGCTACCTTTTCTGGATTGCTTATAGAGAGAGAGAGTGATGGTAGGCTTACATTTCCACTGTGTACAGAAAACCTACACACACAGATAGATTCCTTCACTTTAAGTCTCATCATCCTAATCATGGAAAGAGAGGAATAGTGAGAGGCTTGTATGAGAGAGCTAGTAGGGTAACTAATATGAGTGAAAACTTAAGGAAGAAGAGAAATGCCTACACAAAGTACTTCAATGCAATGATTATGACAATGCAACCATTAGAGCAGGCTCTAAGAGTTACCTCCTAGAGATCACACATATACTGAGCAAGAGAATGGCTTGATTTTTACTATTCCATACATAGCAGAATTGAATGAGAGTATTCAGAGAGTGTGTAGAGACTTTGACATCAAAACAGCATTTAAGTCAGGTAAGACACAATAAGGTCACACATCTCATCAAAGTCAAAGATATACCCAGTCATCCCTATAGTATGGCCTGCAGCTGTGGTAAATTATATACAATTCAGTCATTCTAGGTTGAAATAATTATAATAACAGCAATTTTTCTCGTTCTAACAGCCAATATTATTGATTAATACTTAACTCAATGTTTTGAATTAATCTTCAATAAGAAAACTAGCAACATCCAGTGGATCACCTAAAAACAAAGTCAAACTCAATAATTTTTCTCTTGAGTAATATTAACAATTGTGATTAGCTAATTCATAAGTAAAAATGGTGTGGTGATAAGAAGCTAATGAAATCACATGAACAAGATATCTGAGTTCTCTAAAAACCTGCAAGGAATCATTCTAGGTACTGAATTAACTATCGAGCTAGCTAATAGTACAATTCGATTTGTGCTTATTCCGTTATCTACACCTTATATTCCTTAAGTACTTACTCCACGATTGGTAAGAGTGACCTGCGCAGTCATATCCCTTTCTGTTGTACCCAACAAGCTAGAGCTCTACCTTTTAGAAGTGTCCCCCGACTCCAACAAAACAAAAGACTCGCGAAACGTCAACTCAAATCGTAATCTTACAATCTACTGCTAACCACGCTTTACCACACAAAGAAAAGGTGGAAGCTATACTGAAACAATACTAGCTCAAAATTACCCGTTTGCCCGAGTCGATTTTTATGGAGAAGTTATCCACACTATGTCTTGTATACAATATGTGGTGCCACAGAAGAGATAAAAATAAATAAAAGGTACAACTAATGTGTTTTATTATTATTATTATTATTATTATTATTATTATTATTATTATTTGAATGACAAACCTAGTTTACAATTATCAAGTTCTGACCCTCCATAAAAACTAGACTGGAACTTTCTCCTTAAAGGAGTCTAAAGAGAAGCAAAGGCACAAAATGTGAAAAAATCTCAGTTGTCACCAGGGAATCAAACCCAGGAAAAGGCAAAATGCGGGAAGTCATGGGTTGTTGTAGTTCAGTGGCTGGAGCACTGGTGGCTAAAGCCAGGTGTCCTGGGTTCGATTCCCAGGCTACAACTGAGATTTTTCACATTTTTGCCTTTGCTTCTCTTTACTCCTAATGAGAAAGTTTCAATCTAAACCTAGTTTAGTTAATTAAAAACCGCCCCAACTATGACTATGGACTGATTTTCAGTTCAATTAATATAAACTGTCAAATTGCAGGGGCTACAGAATTATAAAGTCATATGCAGTGCAATAGTTAGAAATCAAAATATGAAGCTAGCTAAAGCCAAACTCCAAGTCACAAATATTCAATACTAAAACAACACTACTCTATAGTGGTATGGTAAAATCTTAAATACTCCTTTGCAGATTGGTGGAGTTTGGGATTGAACTTGCGTAATGGGAACAAGCATACCAAACATACAAGTTACACATGCACACACACACACATCACACAGTTATTAATTATTGGCATGAATTCTATTCATTACTCCATTCAAATTCATGTAATATGATAGCTAATTTGTAAGCTTAGTAGTCGGTAGGCATGGAGGATTGGTATCTTATCAACCTCAGCTCTTTCTACTGCATCTTTGGGGCACCTTCAGAGATTGAAATTACTGCTGTTTTTCTACAATTTTTCTTGCCATTCAATTGTAGAATCAGGAGGAGTGTCCACTCCCCCTTCTTTACTTGCTACCTTCTTGGTCATCACAAGAGAGGAAGTGCATCTAGCAGGTAGAGACTTGTACATTGACACCTACTTATCATCCTGTGGTACCTCATGTCGACTGCTGGGCTAACTCTTAAGTTTCTGGTTCAGGCTGTGACTGTGATAACAGCAAGTATTTGCTGCCGCCAGAGTCAAAGTTTCAGTAAATGCTCTAACAAGTACCACTAAAATCCCTTTAGCTAGAGAAATTAGCTTGGTTTAAATGAATGGAGTATAACAGCTTGAACAATGCACTTATGCTTTGCACAAATAAAACTAAGACTGACCAAAACATGTGCTCACACCTCTCATATAGAACTGTAACCATGATGCAATACATGACACTACACAATTAACACATATTAACAGTGTCTGTTCCTGTGCACACAAGTGCACAAACACATCCACCAAGTCTCTGTTCATGTGGGAGGAGGCGATGCATCTCTGTTCCTCCCACACCTCACTTGACTTATGTAATACTTAAGTTTACTACAGTACCTATCCCTAATTAAGAAACCAGTCAACCATTACTCACTTTCTTCATTTTGAAGTGAACAGTTAATTGATGGAGCTCCGTATAAACTAAAATATCTTTGCCTCATCAGCTAATTGCTGTTCTTTTCTTCTTTTTTTTAGTTCAATTTATCACACTTTTTGTCCAGATCTGGTTCTTCAAACTCATTCACCATACCTTTGCACCAGTTTGTTGTGTATGTTTATCCTCTTTATATACTAGCTATAGCTTGTAATAGTGTGACTAGTCTAGTTCTTCTAGAAGGAGAGAGTGACAGACAGGAAATAGTTACATCTCCATCTACCAAGTAGAGACAACATTGGCATCTAACATCAATATCATGTCTTTTTTATATAAAGCTAAGAACACAATTTGGACAGATAACACTTATCTTTGCTTTTCTCTATTCTCGTGCTCTCCAGATGTGTTCTTTCAAATTAAATACAACTTTCATACCTCCCCTTAATCTAGATTTATGACCCAATGTCCTTATTACTACAACAATGGTCTACCCTCTATTATTTGGGGGGGGGGGTGTTCTTTATTGGGATGCTATGAGTTCGAGGTCAAATGAGTATTCTAAATTAATTTTCCACCAGATAAAAGATGCTAGGCACTATTTCTCTAGTCCTACATGAATGAACATTAGCATTGGTGTTTACAGATCATAAAACGTTGGTAGTAGAAAATTGTCATTGTTTTACGATTGTTTGGAATTAATTTTGGATGTCAGTTCATGGCAAACACAGATAGCTAAAATGTTCCAGGGATTGGCACTGACTCATAACAATCTACATCAAAATGGTCAGAATTATCTCATTTCTTATCTTCAGTTTCCTCCTTTATCAACACATTCAACTGAGATGTTATGTTAACTAACAAGCTAGTTCTAGTCATAGCTTATAAACTTCCAACACTAGACAGGAGTCTGTGTACCAACTGAAAGTCTAATGTATGTAAATTTCTGTCCAAATAAAATACATTTTGTCACACCCCTAATTAAACCCACAAGGAAGTGGGGCAGTTGATTTTTCTGATTGTAATTATTAGTGAATTCCTTGATTTTTTTTTCTATGTAACCGCCTATGCCCAAGCTAAATCATATATGACATGAATTGGTTGTATGTCCACTATTGGGGCCATCCATATGGAGAGCCTCATGTATAGTGTAGTTGCAGATGAAGTTAGAATTTTGTACAAAATGATCAACATAAAGAATCTAAATTTCTTTTATGAAATAAAAATATAACATCTAAGTTAAAGTACACTACTTGAATCACACAATAGTTGTGTTCTATTAACACTATCAGTCATAGTTTATTTGATTTGTTCATAGGAGACATTTGGTTGAACATCATACACTCCACCTGCACCGTGCAGGTGAGCTTCATGATATTCTCCTGTGTCACAGTTATCTTCACCTACTTGGTGAGTAGTTTTAAGATTCTGGAAGCAAAACAGGCAAAACCAAACAATCCACATGTTAAAAAAAAGAACAGCACAGTCACAAGAAGTACTGTGTCATTGATGTAAGTGAGAAAAGTGATTGATTGTTTTTGGCTGCCAATACATCCAATTTTTTATCAAGTGTCAATAGCAAGTTCATGTTGATGGCATTAACCACTTACTCATATGACAGAATACACCAAACCCCATGTATATAATATACTAACATATTAATAAATTTCATGTGTAGGACTTAATAATGGCTTTCTCGATTTAATGCTCATCAAATACTTAAACGCATAACTTATCTTTGGGGTTGGGAATAGTTTAGACACCTGTGAAGAGAAACATGTGATGGATGATACTGTTATTGCTATGTTAATTGTCAGAATTAATTAGCAATAAACTTGTTTGTATCAAGTGTTTACTCATTAGCTACCACAACTCCATTGAAATATAAGAACAAACTCACATGAGTATGCAATACAGAACCAGTTCTGCAAAAAAAAAAAAAAAAAGGTCAGTTAACAATTTATATTAAACAGATTTAAAGACTATCTGAAGCAGTATATATGTTTGTGTATTCTGGAACTATTTGAAATAATGTAATTTATACATATATATTACATATAATGTATACAATGTATAAATAGCTACAAAGTTGTAGCTGATTCTTACTGTAAAGTCTTAGAAGTGGAAGTTGGCTTGTGTAAGTTTCTTTTTGCTATGTAAATTGAAACTGTAATATGAATAAGTTAGTCTTAGCATTGCAAGTATGTCTCACATAATATAGTATAGATACACGCTATAAGGATAATGCTGATAGTGCTAATGAAAAACAGTCCACTCAGAAGGAGAACCCACCAGAACCAGAGACTGTTTCCACTGCTCTCTGTACACATATCTAAAATTGGATCTATACAAGGGTAAGAGAAAAAGCAATAGCTATAGTTAAACTTTTAATAACGTTTACTTTGTCATGTTATATGGTGTCGTCATGGACACATAGTGACAAGCTATTCAGACTATAAGAGAGCTAAAACATCTAAATTTATAAGTTTGCCATTCATAACAACTGTTTTGCTTGAAAAAACAACAACAACAACAAAAAACAAAAAAACAAGAATTTTCTAAGGGTAAATTAAGACTTGTTTACTGCTGTATTAACAGGGGGAAAAAAATTGGGAGAAAGCCTAAAAAGCTGTGGAATGGCAGCTAATACATGTATTTGTTAGTTAAATGTTTATTGTAAGATTCTTTGTGCTATTATAGTTAAGCAGTACCTGTACCACATAGAACTTGTACTCTCTTTCTAGACTTACCATGTATTATCTGCGTGACTTGACTATCGGACTATAGATTTTCAAATAAGAACAGTACTATTTGCTTGGGCATATAACTATGACAAAAGGCGCACTAACCATATGATAACCTACTGCAACCACTAATTCAAATATTTGAAAATGTTCCTTACCAGGAGTGGGGAGAGAGCTACACTATTATTGTGTGTATGTATGGTCCTTGGTTTATGAGTACATGTAAAATTTTCAGGATGCTGCTTATGGCGTGTGAGGGACTATCAGGGGTTATAACACAATTGAAAATTGGGGATTTGTTTATATATATGTGGACATTCATATTTCATTATTCACTCTGACTCTCATGTTGTTGTGTTTGCTTAGAGATCAACCTCATCTCTCACTCCACTGAACAGAAACCGTTGGTTAATTGATCTCTACTCACATTATCAAGAAAATTTAATGTTTACCCCCTTTGAATTAGGTTGTCCCTGACATATCTGAAATTTTTGTGGGTGCAATTAGGTCGTACCAACTTACCGAACTTTAGTTTCTAGCTGAGCTGGGTTGGTATAGTATCGTCACCAGTGTTTATGACAAGGAGAGTAAAACAATGTCAAAATAGCCAGACTGGTATTGGGACATCCATTAAGACAGTTAATGTCTGTAGGCCTAGGATATTATGGTCACTAATTGTCGTTGTCCACAGGCTGCACCCTCAGATTGGGATTGCTAGCTAAATCATGGAGAACTGATAAAAAAGTGGACCTGCACATATCTCACTAAATTTACTCTGCTATGCTAAATTATAGACAACAATGTATTCTGTAAAATAGTACTAAGTACTGATGTGAGTTAAACTTACCTTTCTGTGTTGCATTAATTGTTATATTTACATACAGGGTAGCATTAATAAGTTGGAAAGTAGCGTCTACTATGTAAGTTGTGTTCTGACTGAAAACTCCAAATAGATGAGGTTGATTAATGGTCAGATGTATTTCAGAAGTAATTGTTCCATTCACACGTCTGTATCGAATGCGACATAGTCGGCTGGATACCAGATGTTCCGAAATGGAGCAAATTACTGTAATTGTACAGTTCTGTTGACTAACAGAAATATTACCATGGAGATCTGTTAAAGAATATATGAAATACACAATAAATTTAGTAATTTCTTTATCAATAATTTACCTGTAAGAGAGAGAGATGAAGAGTTGGCAAATTCACTGACAGTTTTTACTGCTAGACTGAAGGGTGAAGAGATGATGCTTGAAGAGAGTTTAGTTGTGATAGTACAAAGTGAGTTGTTGCAGTCTGAGTTGTTGAGTAGAGTATTCTTGAGGTGAATACTTTCTGAGCCATCAAACTTCAGTGACACAGCAATATAGGAATTTATTTTATACTCACAATGCGCAAATGAGTCATAAACCTGCAAACATTGATTAAACAAACTAATTACTACTGTACTGCTGACTACATGTTGAATAGAGCGGCGGCCATGTTTTCTTAGCTGCTACATTCCCTATGATTGAATATAATTATTTATATTGGTGTGCTCTATAACACAAAAGTGTAAAACTTGTTGTTGATATAAATAGCCCAATAGTTTGATTACTTTTGGTGGCCATGCCTGATTCTAATTGTTAAGATGAAGACATACAACTGCCATAAGACTGTGATCTGCTCATCCTTAAATCAGTGTTGACTGAAAATTCCTATTTGAAGACAATCTATTCATTTTGGCCTTATATATTCAGTGAAGCACTAATTCAAACAGTTCACAATTTGATTACTTTTGCTGTTGAATTAATAAAAAGTCACTCTTATTTTGTAGGTATGAAGAGCATTCTTGTAGTTACCTGGCTGTATCTAACATTCAAAGTAATGAGTTTTACTAACTCGTGTAATTTTTTTTGTTTTAGATTCTTTTGTTGTCATGCATTCAGCTATAAATGTTTCAGTTATTTTTGTGCTAGAGATTCTTGTGCTCCCTGTGTTGTCAGTGTATGCTACAATTTCTTTTAAAGTTTAACTCTACCTAAGTAAATTGGGCAAGGCCAAGAGAAGAACAGCAGTACAGAATCTGGTGGCAATGCCTTACCTAGTGGTTCCGACTGCCTGTACACCGACAATATTGTTCAATAAATTGTGTTGCTGTTTTTAATGTATCAATTATAGCTCTTCTAATGTAGCAGGGAAAAAAATAACAGTATTAATTACCTCAGTTGCAGTCTTAATTTCCATCAAGACGTCTGGACCATTGTTCAGTGAGAAGCTTATAGCCACTAATTGAGGGACTCTAGGAACTGAATGTATGAAGAACATTGACAATCACTTTACTATGCAAAGAGCTAAGTTCATACCTTCCATATCTAGCCTGAGAGGATGAGTTGCCTTACTTAATCTAGTTCCACATATCAGCAAGAGATATCCTCGGTCATGGAGTTCTTTATTATTTATTACCATAGTTCTAATAGCATTAGGACCATGAAACATTGGTTCATTATCTATATAGTAAATTGTCAAATTTAGATTTGCAAAGAACTCCTCAGTTATCTTTGTAGCATTCACATTGGAGCTATTTCCAAGATAAAAGTGCACTTGACTGTCACTAGTTGTCACATTGCAAGTCCATTCTGCCACTTCTGGACATATTAAGCCATCATGTGATGTAGTGTTCACCGTTAGACTATTTTGGGTGCAGTGACCTTATAATTAATAACACATCATGTATACACTATTAAGATTGCCAGCATTATCAGAAATTACCTGGAATCTTCAATAAGAAAACTAGCAACATCCAGTGGATAACCTAAATACAAAGTCAAACTAAATAATTTTTCTCTTGGGTAGTATTAATTGTGAGTTGATAAAAATTCAGAAAGCTAATGAAATAACATGAATACAATAATAAGACAAGACATCTCAGTTCTCTAAGAACCTTCATCAGACTAAATATATTTATAGCTTGGGGCTTTTGTTTTTTCTCAATAGCTATCACTGGGGGTTAACAAGTAGTTATCAGTGAGGATTGTTAGTGTTGCAGAGAAATAAGGTGACAAATGGTGAAGAAAGTCAATGTAGCTATAAAGAATGAGTTTAAATGGCATGATAAGAAAGTTATTGACTCAATTGAGCTAATAGTAGGAGTACTACTCTAGAGAGGCAGAATTTACCATCTAGCTAATAGTACTGCTACAGTTCGATTTGGCTATCTGAATGCTTATTTACAGCTACATTCCTTGAGTACTTACTTTACCATTGGTAAAAGTGACCTGCCCAGTCATACCTTCCCTTTCTGTCGAACGAATGAGGTAGAGCTCTACTTTTTACAGTCCAATCGCCACCGTCACTTTTTAATTTTTGACTTGAAGTAAAGAATTGGCGTGGGGTTTTACCTGTGGTCTGAGCTCACTTTTGGTCGTATTTTCCACGCTTTATAACTCTCTAGCAAGTCATTCTGCGCCAATATATGCGCTTTTACTACCATTAGCAAAGCTTCCTAATGAAGTAAGTATTTTGAATAGCCTTTACAGGGCTACTGTGGCTTGCGTATAAACATTTTTGTTGATATAATATCAACGCAGAGCAAAATACTCGCCTATACATTTAATGGTCAAAACTCAGTTCCCAGGATGCTAGCTCCATTTAATGAAGCCAACAGCAGTAACAGTATTTTATTAGTAGTTCTCAATAAAACTGCATGTTGTATTCACCATTAAAGATGACCCTTATTGGCCACTATAACACAATAGCAAGCAGTTGTGAAGTGTCTTTGTGAAGAGTTTTCTTATAAATAGCTACTTCTGAGAATATTTTGTGAATTATATTAATCATGTGTACATAATAGTATGACAGTAATTGATATAAGTCACAAGTCAGTCTTCTCAGATCCAGGAAAACTGCAAGGCCAATTCTTGTGTCTGAAAACTATGTCTGTAAGATTTTCTGCAAATATGTCAATACCATCTAAGTGAAGAATTGCGTATTATTCTCATTTGCTTTCTCACAGATCACATTTTGAAAATACCGTTACATACTTACCAAATAGCTATTTGCCGCTGCAGGAGGGTTTGATGAAAGTCATGTTTTGTATGTATGAACACTTCACCAAGAGTGACTCTTCCAGAAAAGGTTGATGGTAGAATATGGCTACCAGTGAATTACATTGGTATTATACAAACTCAAAGTAATGATGACTCTGATCATGTAAATATTCCTTCAACTTCCTTACCACTTGTGATGCAAACACTCTTTGTATTCACTGGGTGTCACTTCATTTTTCTTTAATGAGTTGGGCAAGGCATTTTCCATGGTGTTTCTCTTGGCATTTCTCCTACACTTCTCTGAGTTTATAATAATAATAATAATAATAATAATAATAATAATAATAATAATAATAATAATAATAATAATAATAATAATAATAACCATAATAATAATAATCTCCAACCTATAGTCTATTGGAAGGCAATGGATAGAAACAGCCAGATGCTGATATTTTTGTGAAGGACTGACGATAATGATGACCATCTCAATAATATCAGAACCAGAGTAGTGTTACAGATGTGGTGTGCTAAACTAGAGGTCTCATTCATCACTGTGAGTACAAGATAAACTCCAACTGTGGTCCTCAGCGTAAAATGTCAAGACTGCCACCATCTTCACCAGCACATCAACAACAATTGCTGAGGTGGCTATTAATTGGCCTTTAGTACTATAAGTTATCTAAATAAGTACATTACGGTACACCATAAAAAGAATAGTTGTAGCGTAGCTTGCTTAAATAAGTACATTACGCACACCATAAAAGAATAGTTGTAGCGTAGCTTGCTTTATCAGTACCAAAACGAGAGCGATGTTTTGTAGTCAAGGAGCTCAATGTTTATTTGAAAGCTTGGAATCAGACTAGGCCGTCCACATATAGAGTATGAAGTATATTCGGGGATATATATAGCTAAATAGCAGAATATTCCATTGCGATTTAGACACGATCGACCAGAAGTCGACATACCACAAGTTAAATGTGAGGTGTGGCTAAATAATTTACTTCCGGTCACTCAAAAGGGGTTCGACCGAACCACCAACCCCCCCCCCCCCCCCCCCCCCCCCCCTGGCTACGGGTATGTTTATGACCCGCCAATGTCCATTCTCATTGCTACAATAAACTCTCTGCTGGTATGACACTTTGGGAAAATGGTCTATTCTCTATTATTTGAAGGTGTTCTTTTATGGGATGATATGAGTTCGAGAAACAAGAATTTTAAATTTATTTGAGGCCAGATTAAAAATGTTAGGCGCAATTTCTTTGGTGCTGGATGGTGGATATTGGAATTTTATACAAATTGTAAAAAGTTGGAAGAAAACTGTTCCAGAATTAGCACTAATGCAAATTAAGAGTTACAATAAAAAAAATAGCTTAGTTTTAGCTTTTGTCATCCACTCTACTGGTAGTTTTAACCTCACTAATAACAGCAATAAAAAAAATCAACTGGCCCACTTCCTTGTAGCTTTAATTAGGGAGTGGCCAAATGTTAGCATTCGGGAAGAATTTTTTTTTTTTGATTCCGAGTTCTTTAGCCAATCTTTTAATTGTCCCCAACTTAGAGGTGCCGCAAATATATTAGACTCTTAAGAGTTCACCTTGAATCATGTCATTATCAAATGAATATATAAACTGTCGTCAAGTGAACATACTCTATACTATATAAAAATATAATACTTTGCTTATATAAATACCTAAGAATTCATAGAAATATGTTATTTTTTGAAGTTCTTTGGGGAAAATAAACGAAGTAGCTATTTTGTTGAATGAGGCCAATTGTTGAAGAATATGAGAGACAACACAAATTGAACAAAACTAAGTCAATTGATAGTATAACTAACTAAATCTTCTATATGATTTGGAAGAAATATCAAATCCTAACTAAATTGTCAGGGATAATTAGGGGAAAAAACTAAAACTAAGTCTTCAAGATTTTTTTAGTATGAATAAGTAAAACTAAGAAAGTTTGGAATCTCTAAACTAAGTGTAGTTGCTGATGAAGTTAGAATTTTATATAAAATGATCCATATAAAAAATTTAAATTTCTTTCATGAAATAAAAAATGACATCAGAGTGAAATTAAAACACGCAATAGTTCTTTTTTACTCATCAGTTATTGTAATTTTCAATTTGTCCATAGGGAACGTTTGGTTGAACACTATAGATGTCACCTGCATCTTGCAGATGAGTTTCATGATATTTTATAGTGCCATAGTCATCTTCACTTACTTGGTGACTAGTTTTAAGATTCTGCAAACAAAACAGGTAAAACAAAACAATCCATATGTTAAAAAGGAGAACAGCACAGTCACAAGAAGTACTGTGTCATTGATGTAAGTGAGAAAAGTGATTAATAATAGTTTTTAGTTGCCAAGGCATCAAAATTTTCTAACCAGTGTCAATGGAAAATGCATATTGATGGCATTTACCAATCACAGATTCAGAAATTCAGAATGATAAGCCTCCTACCTAGATTACAGAGCCACTTTTTCCATTCTGCTCCAGACATTTCAAGGAATTGTCACAAGTGTCTCAGTTGATCTGATGTCTTTGAAGGTTAATAGTGCTGCTTACAGATTTAACAACTTAACACAATGTGCCACACAACTCTACAGAAAAGGGAGCCAACAGCAGAATCAGCTCCACTCACACCAAGTGTAACAAGGCAAAAGTCTCCACAAATTGTGTTGTTGTAATTGTATATATCTGTTGTGAATTTTTTTTAAATTTTTTGTGCCAGTCATCACCCTGTATTTATGTGTGTGTTTCACAGCCAAATCTGTGGATCTGTCCCAAGTGTCGTATGCAGGCAGAGTCAAATGAGGTGGTAGGAAAAGGCAGTGGACTCAGTAAGGCAAGGAAAGCACACAGACAGCAGAAAGACAGAGCGTATCACCCATCCAGACAGGCTAGAACCTGCCCAAAGAATTCGCCCCACTGCACAAGGTTGTACACGGCAACGCAGCAGGATAGAGGAAGTGAGTGGGAGTGATAAAGGGGAGGAGTTTGAGGTGAGTGAGTGCTGGGAAGAGGCAGAAGGAGAGGTGACAGTGTAGGTGCTAATTGCAGCGGTGAGTGTTGGGAGAGGGAGTGAGTTGTGTGTGAGTGATTTCAGTTAATCTATTGACACCTTTCCAAGTAAAAGCAAGATGACAGAGGCAAGTGGTAGAGGAAGTGGGACTGGAGATTTGTCCCAGATACATAGTAACCATGCTGCAACAGCAGTCACAGCAAAGAGAGGAGGATAACAGGAGGATGAGAGAGTTAGAGGAAAGTAGGCTTAGGGCTGAGGAAAGGAGAAGTGGCTAAGTATTAGAATTTAGAAAGGCAGAGGATAGAAGTGAAAAAGGCCAGACTGGAAGATGATAGAGAAGCTTATAGAATTAGAAGGGAATAAGATAAGGTTAGAAAAGAAGAGGAAAAGTTGGCAAGGAAGGAAACTGACAAGGCTAATAAAGAGGAAGAGAGGAATAGAAGGGAAGAAGAGAAGCTGGAAAGGCAAAGGGCTGAGGAGTTGAAGGAGAGACTGAGAGGCATTGGTAGTTATAAGGATGGAGAAGATTTGGCCGCATACTTGGTGCAGATAGAGCTTGCTTTGAGGGAGAGTGGCATTGATAAGAGAGAGTGGTGTATGAAGTTGATGCCTAGGCTGACTCCAAAGCTAGCAGAAAGAGTGAGACTCAGGATGGAGGCAGGCACCTCCTATGATGAAGTCAGAGGATTTCTGATGGAATGTGCTGGAACAACAGTGGCAGTCTATGGTCACCAACTCTTTGCACTGAACATAGAGTCCATAAGAAGGATGAAATCCAGCCAACAAGCCATTAATCATCTGACTAGAATTGTGCAAGGGCTTATTTCAGGATGCCAGTAAGGAGGAAACAGTATATGTCATGGTAAATGTATTGCTGAGGGAGCATCTATCTCAGAATGGCAGCGTGTTCTTGGAATCCTCTAAGAGCAACAACATGGAAGAGTTGAGGAGAGTACTGGATGCCTGGATGCCAACCAGAGCTCTGGGAGACCAGAGTCCCAAGATCAAGCAGTTACAGCACTAGCAGAAAGGCAGAGAAACCTAGCAAGGAAGCCAGCAGGTCAGACCGCAGCACTGACCATAAAGAAAAGGTGAGCTGCTCAGTATGTGGCAAGGTGGGCCACAGGCAGGAACAGTGTTGGCATAGGTTGGAGAGTGGCACAGAAAACTCCAGTCAGGCACCACGACACTTGTCTGTTTTCTGTGTGGGAAGATTGGCCATAAAAGTATAGCTTGTCCCGAGAGGAGCAGTGACAAGGCCCCAGGTTCAAAGGGGATCAAGAGAAAATTTAATGATGCAAACACCAGAAGGGTAGTGGTGGTTAGCCCAGAAGATAGGAAGAGGAGTGTACTGAAGGGTAGTTCACAGTTGTGACATACTCATAGATAGTGGTGCAGATGTGGAAGTGGCTCCAGAGAGGTGAGTCAACAAGGATGATTACACTGGTGAGCAAGTGTGAGCAAGAGTGAGCAGATGGAGCCGGAATGTGTCTAAACGATGTGGTATGGGCAATTTTCAGATTTGGTGGCAACACTTTTAGAAGGAAGGCCATGACAGACAGACAGAGGTGCCATCCCGTTGGTTCCCTCTTTATGACATGAGAGATCTAGATGTAGTGAGCCATGTAGCCAAGGTGTTCCAACAGATTGAAGGGAGCACTGAGGTAGAACAAGTACAAGTGAACCAGGTCACCACTAGGCTGCAGCACAAACAAATGGCCAAAGAAACCAATGACAGTGAGGCAGTGATCAAACCACTAAAAGGGGCAGTAGTAGAGAAGACTCCAGTAAATAGGAGTCATGCAGGAGAATTGAGCTTCAGCAACAAAGGAGTTGCCATCAAGAGGTAGGAAGGAAGTCAAGCCAGGAGCAGAGCAACCTGCAGAGCCAAAGAAGAAGGCACCTTGTAAGCCAGAGGCTTCCACCAAGGAGAGGGAAGCAACATCCCTAGAAGGAGAGAAGAATGGATGAGCAACACCTCCAAATGAGGAAGTAGCAGGAGGAGCAACACATCCAGCAGAAGAGACAGAGGGTGGAGCCTCATTGCCCCTAGATGAGGAAACAGGCAAATCTCCAACCAAGACAGGAGATGAGGCCAGCAGAGCAGCACCAGCACCATGACAGACTGTAGCTGCCAAGGAGGAGGAGCCCACCCAATATTCGCAAGCAAGTTGCAAGGTTGAGGGTACAGTTACCAGTAATAAGGTAGTAGAAGCAGAAGCCAGCAATGGTAATGCAGATGAGGAAAAAGGATGGGAGGTTAAGTTAGTTGAGGAATGGAAGCCAGTTGAGGTGAGTGAGGAGAGGAGTGAGTTCATGAAGGAAGTAGAGTGATGAGAGTTTATCAGTAGAAAGAGAATGAGCTGGTAGAAAGGAAAGAGGTTATAGATGGAGAGATGGAATGCTGGTGCAAACCAGGTTTGTGGATTCAGAAGTTTATGCAGATGTGGTGGTTGTAACCCAAGAAGTTCAGACAGAAGTTGTTGGAAGTAGGGCATGACAGGTATGAACACTTTGGGGTAGAGAAGGTGTGGGAATACTTAGGAGACTGTTTAGTTGGCCGGGCATGGTGAAAGATGTGCAAGAGTAGTGTGCGAACTATGCCATTTGCAAGAGCCACATCTCCTATGGGCCCAGGAAGGCACCCATGGTGACACATCCAGGACTAAGCGGGACATCTGATGAGAGTGTTGCATTAGATTTGGTGGGACCACTTCAAAGAGGAAAGAGTGGATGCCATGATGTTGGTTTTGGGTAAAAAAAAATTGTGCATAGGTCATGCCAGAAAAACTGGTTGGAGCAGTGGCCATGGCTTTTGTATTGTGAAGGTAAAGATGTGCTGTTTTGTAGTGTATGTGTTCGTGCCCTTAAATTCAAAAGAATCAGTAAAAGTAGAGGTGATCTTGCTTTCACTGTTAAAGGATTTTCTAACTGGAAAGATGGCACTCTAGGAATTAAGAAACATGAGGTATCTGGAAGTCACAAAGATGCCTTACAGGTAATGATGGTTATACCATCAACTTGCTGTGATGTTGGGGACATGTTAGTTAAGCAGCATAAGCAAGAAAAAAAGGATAACAGGCAGTGCTTATTGAAAATCCTTTCCAATGTACAATTTTTAGCTAGACAGGGATTGCCATGGTGAAGAAACAGACAGTAATTTTACACAGTTACTTCAATTACGTTGTTTGGCTGATCCTAGAATTGACTCTTGGCTTTCCAAAAAACTAGCGAGTATACATCTCACATTATACAAAATGAAATATTGAAAGCTATGTATCTTAATATAATTAGAAAAATAGCCTCACAAATTCAAGAATCACATTTCTTTTGTATTATGTGTGGATGAATGTTGTGACATATCCAACAGGGAACAGCTAGTTGTATGTATTAGATGGGTTGATTCCAAGCTCCAAGCTCATGAAGAATTTATAGGTATGTATACATTATCTGATATAAAATCAAATACCATTGTTGCAGTAATTAAGGATACCCTTACTAGGCTTAATCTGAGTTTTAAGTAGTGTCAAGGTCAATGTTATGATGGGGCCAGTAACATGACAGGCTGCAGAAATGGAGTTTCAACCAAAATTTGTGAGGAAGAGCATAAGCTATATTTTTGCATTGCTATGGGCATGCACTCAACTTAGCTGTGAGTGACACAGTTAAGGGATGTCAATTTATACAATATGCTCTTGACACAGCATTTGAAGTATCTAAACTTATTAGTTTGTCACCTAAACAAGCTGCACAATTTCATAAACTAAAAGCAGAGCTCAGCCCTATATTGGTGCAGGTTTTCGTGTTTTATGTCCAACTCGATGGACTGTGAGGGCAGCTTCATTGAAGTCTATACTGGACAATTATATAGTACTGCAGGAGTTGTTTTATTGCTGCAACATAGTGATAATTTGAGTAAAACATTACAATCACCACACATAACAGCAGCAGAAGGCCAGAGGAGTATGACAATACACTTAGCAAATGTAGCTCTGATGAAGCTTATGATTTGTTTTGAAAAAAAGTTGAGCATTCTTGTCAATCTCTAGATATTGAGGAACCGACATTACCAAAGAAAAAAAAGCTTCCCAAGAAATTAGATGAGGGTTCTGAAGGAATTTTATTTCCAAATCCAAACGATTATTATCGCAAGAACACAGGGTGAAAGCACTGCAGGATTATAAAAAGCCATCCAGCAAGAAGCAGCTGCATGCTTTCCTTGGCACTGTCAACTTCTATAGGAAGTTTGTGTCAAACATCCATAGGTGGACGTCCAAGCTGACACCTGCCACCTCAGATGACGAAACTGTAATGGTCAAGTAGACTGGATCCATGGAGGATGCATTTTATCAGCTTGTGAGTGTCTAGTTAGCCATATGTCACTGTGTATTCCTGTGTGTCATGATTCGTTTGTAGTGGAGACTGACGCCAGTGGCACTGGTGTGGGTGGTGTTTTGCTGGTCAGGAGAGACGGCCAGCTATGCCCTGTATCATTTTATTCTGCTCAACTCCAGGGAGCAAAGAAGAATTACTCGTCCCAGACCTGGAAGAATTGGCATTGGTAAAGACACTCAGACATTTCAGCTTATGGCTCCAAGTTTGAGGTGATCACAGATCACTAGACGTTGATGTCCATTCCAGATGGACCACAGAAGAAAAAGAGGGTACTGAGGTGGGCACTGGAGCTCACAAATTACAACTTCACAGTGTGACCTACAGGAAGGGACAGGAAAACACTGTAGCTGACTGGCTCAGCCGCCAGTTCGAGGAAAACGAGTTGAAGAACAGAGACGGAGCCAGAGAGTGAGAGAGGGAGAATAAGAAGCAGCTGCCAATAAGAACGGCAAGGAGTGGCAGCCAGTCTTAAAAGAGGGAGGGGGGAGATATGAGAGAAGTCACACTCCTCTCACATGGACATGACCATTGGAGACAGAACTCCTTAGCTAAACACATATTTAATTCTATGTCATGCTCACCTGTTCACCAGTTTATTGTTTAGTTCGAGGTCATGCTCATCTATTTACTGGGCATGTGCGAAGTTATGTATTAGGGCTGAGCACATGTCTGAGGTCGGTCAGTCACACAGTTTAGTTGATATAGTTATCCTCTGGCAATCTTGTTATCTCTAGCTAACTGAGCCTCACAAGGCCATGGCAAGGTATACAGACCAAGTGCTGTACTGATTCTGGTGGCAGCAACAAATACTTTGTGGCCTCCACTTGTTAATAAGCTGGCAGAGTACTCCCCAATCACAGGAATAAACCACTTATTACGCTTAGGCAGAGTGATATGGCTAGATATTTCACTCTCAGGCATTGAAAATAAATTGGCCTGTTCATGATATATTTCACCATATCACATTCTGACTCATGTAATAAGCACTATATATATATCTTTATGTTGTGATAAAGTAATAAAATGTTATATGAAATTTTCTTAAGATTAAAAAAATAATAAATATTGAGTGAAAGCTAAAAACTACTAGAGACACGCAAGTTTCGTTCTGCTATATAGTTTGTGTTTTATTAATACTCATCAGTTTTATATTTGATTTGTCCATAGGAGACGTTAGGTTGAACATTATAATTTTCACCTACTCCTGTCTCATGAGTTTTATATTTGATCTGTCCATAGGAGACATTAGGTTGAACATTATCATTTTCAACTACTGCTGGCCGATGAGTTTCATGATATTCTCCTATGCCATAATTACCTTCACTCAACTCGTCAGTAATTTTAAGATTCTGGAAAAACAAACCATGAACAACATCAGAACAAATATGAAAGGAGAAAAATACAATCATAAGTACTATGAAAAGCTATTATTCATAGCTTTCTTGTGCCATGAAATATCTAGTTATGTATTAGTATAGCTTTTGCAATGAAATGGGTAAATGTAATCGAGTAAGAGAAGCTAAATGTGCAAGAGACACTCACCCTAGTCTCAGCAGAACCTTCAATTGTAGTACTCCCATACTACTTAGCACAAAGCAAAACTACCTACCCCAAAACAGCCCGTGTATAAGTGCTATAAACCTTTCCCACATGCGCACTTCAACGCGCAGAAAGTTAGCATGGCCACACCCACATACATAATAGGCCTTGAGAGTTCGGGTGATTGGAAGTAGTAGCGTCTATCTTATAAGTGAAAAGTGCCGTAACATGATGATCATCTTGTTACTTATATATACTTTTACACTACACGTGGTGGAGGGTAAGTAACATTAAAATAAATCACAGTATAGTTAAAAATTATTTCTATTTATGTAGCATTTTGGTGGTCTGGGAATGATTAATTGTTATTGAACTGAAAACATTAAAACTAAATGTAAATTTCGCAAGATATCAGTAGCTAAGATTAAATAAAAAGTAAGTTGAGATTAATGTAAAAAGTAAAACTAAAAGATTCAAAATAGCAAATGTATCCTAGAGAAGATATAACAAAACGTAGTTTCCACTATATAGCTAATAATTAAGACATGGTAATATCAAATAACCGTCACTGTAGTGCTATTATATCTTAATTTAAACCTCGATTTTGACTTTTTAAGTTCTTACTAAAACCTTTATGTATAGCTAGCATTAGCTATCCCAAATTGCGTGTCTAAATTAGTTCATAATTTGAATAATACGTGGCGTTTTAGCTACCAGCTGGTGATTACAAAATTATTTCTTGGACCAAATACCAATTTTTTTGGCATTACATAGTTAGGCATCAGCGGTATAGCTTGTGCAATGATAAAGGTAGATTTAATTGTAGTTTTTACAATGAAAACTAAACATGCAATGTGGCACAGTGAGTGTGCCTTGCATGTGGTAGCCTCAGAGAATCTTCATTTGTAGCACTTGGCATACAATTCAGCACAAAGCAGAACTACAGAGGGCGGCAAGAATATAATTAGCTTACCTCACTACAAAGTGCTCTCAGGAGGCGCAATATCACAATGGGTTGAAATGCAGAAACCAAATCTCCAAAAACATAAAATTCTGAGTAGCTAAGTTCATATCTAAAAAGGATTAATAACTTGTAATTTTCAATATCAATGCGTGGTGGACAGACTATCACCAAACAGACAGGGCCACTACTATACAACCTTTTCCGGTGCGCTGCGCTGTTACGGTTAACAACGCGCAGAGTTAGCTTGGCCACTTGTAGCGTTTATCCTAAAAGTGAAAATGCGGTAACAAAATGATAATGATTTTGTTACTTAACAAAGTGCTCTCAGGAGGTGCTACATAAAAAAATGGGTCGAAATGCAGAAACCAAATCTCCAAAAACATAAAATTCTGAGTAGCAAAGTTCATATCTAATAAAAGGATTAATAACTTGTAATTTTCAATATCAATGCGCGGTGGACAGATTATCACCAAACAGACTGGACCCTATGCAACCCTTTCCGTGGGCTGCGCAGTTACGGTTAACAACGCGCAGTTAGCGTGGCCACGCCCACATAAAGGGCTTGAGAGTTTGAGTTGGTAGTTGTAGCGTTTATCCTAAAAGTGAAAGTGCCGTAACAAAATGATAGTGATTTTGTTACTTATTTATACTTTTACGCTGCATCTAGTGGTAGGTAAGTTACATTGATACGAAGGACTTTAAAGTACAAAATAACATACAATACTGTATTAATTAATTTGTAATAATTGGCAAAATGAAATGTATTGGTCTCGTTAACTTTGCTACAGCTAATAATGTTATTTTAGCTTTTAAATATTGAACTAGCAATTTGTCATGACACATAGTGTTAGTAGATAGATACTCTTGTGACTTGTGCCTATTTTGGTAACTCACTAAGTAATGTGTGAGGAAGCAGGTATCAGAAGATTTTAAGAGCCCCAAGACTTAGCCAGTTCACCTCAACACCTTTATATGGCATCCAGTACAATTTACGGCTTCGCTCAATTTTTACAATGCTGCTCGAATTCACAATTTACGCCCAACATATTTGACTAAATTGTTTGTCCAGTTTGACTTCTTTGAATTTCTACATGGAGGAATACACTTCATCATAAGCGTCTGTTGAAATAGAATATAATTTGTCTTAGAGTGTTGCCATTAATGATAATTGGGCTTCACTAAAACCAGAAGTAGGAAGTCTACAATCATTGTAAGGGCTTGAGATCGTGAACTCTCTACTCGAAGAATAACGAAAAATCTTCTTATGAATTTTAGGATAAAGTACTAGCTTGCTCACCATTTGTGTAGAAGAACAATACCAAAGCAGCGTTGTGTTAAGTGGCATCACTGTAAGGTAGAACTGTGCATGATAGGTTAGCGCTGGCCACACTTATTTCGTGGCGATGAGATTTGGGTGTTTGGACGTAGCTTTTGTTTTACACTAAGAAAAATGTGTTATTATAAAGCGATGATCATTTGGTTATTTTAAAAGAAATAACTTTGTGTAAAATTTTATATTATGGAGTGTGTTAGAAATAGTATTGTTATGCTTTACTAATTATTAGAATGAAAACATTTTACAATAAGTAGCTAAATCTCATAAGATATCATTACCTAACTATGATAAGTCAGTCAGTTGTAAAAATCAGGACTAATTGATGTATTTAAAGAATCAAGTAAAAAAATCTGACCAGAATTGTAACCCAAAAGTAGATATAATTTTTATACCATTAACTACTAATATATTATGATCAATCCTTTCACATAGCATTATCAGATAAACTTAACTAAAACTAAAATTGCCATCAGTATTATGTAAATTACCAATTAATTGAGATTTGAAATTAAAGAGAAAGCTCTTCCTGAACTCTTAGTCAGCATTTTTTTGAAAAAAATTCACAACAACAATAAAAAACAAAAAACTAAGTCCAAACATCATGTATTTCTTGCAACGTAAAACAACAGCTTGAAATGAATTGCAAATAACTGCAACAGCAACGTTAACTTGTAAGAAATATAATAGCAATTGGTAAAGCTTTTAACCAATGTCTTCATTAATATTAATGTTCAAAGTTTATTTTTAACATTTTTGAAACAGGCAATTTAGAAGTAGAAGTCAATGGAATCCCTCAAAAGTATCTGAATCACTTGGTCAAAGTTCCCTACAATGCTAAAGTTTCCCTAACTTGCAGGTCACAGAATGTGGAATTATTAACGTTTATCAATACAACTCTAGATCTGGATCAAAACTTTCTGAATGGACTTTCACCCTACTTATTCATATCAGCGAATGTTACAATTGACCACTTTAATGCAAGGAACAGAGGATTTTACAGCTGTGCAACAAATATTCATTCAAAATCATTACAAAGGACGTTAATCACAACAAGTGAGTGTATTATCATTCAGTTACACTGCAGTGCACATGTAGACTCACAGTTCTGATTGGAGTGTGACATCTTGGTATAACTTGCAATACAGTACAATAGATTGAATATTTTAAGGTTATTACATATGGCATTAAAAATATAGCTGATTAGGCATTAGTTATTTAACAGTCTACTTTGTATACCATGAAATTATAGTATTGCATTACATACTTCTGTTCAATTGGGCTGTTACTTCTTGAAGGTGGTAAAGAAAAAGTGAGAAAAACGAATGCAATTTTTGTCAATTGTAGCAAAACTCTTTCAGGTTTTTCACTATGTAAGCTCCGTGGTCATTTGTTCTGAAGCACTCCAATCTGTTTGCATCATTAATACTTAGCTCTATTTTGTAATGAATCCATACTTCTCTAAATAATGTACATTATTTCAAGATTCTTCAGTTAAGGTATCGTGTATTACACAATTACAGGCCAACACGAGGTAAACATAACAGATCTAATTCAGGAAAAATTGGGCAATTCATTTTATACTACTATATTAGCTCAATACGCTGGCATTCCTGAGCGATTGCTTCAGTGGTACGTAAATGGAAGGCCTGTAGGCCCCTCAAATACTATATTTCACGTCAAAAATGATGGACTGAATTCATATCTGAGATTCAAACAAGATGATAATCAAACATACGGAACCTTTATGTTGAAAGTAAATGGTACAAAATGGAAGGATACTCTAAAGTTGCCTCATCCTCAGCAAATTTCCAATCTTTTTGAATCATCCAAACATAATATACTTAAACTAGTGACCAAGATAGTAAATGGAAATATTCTCTCTGATGTCAAAGCTACTCCTAACTCTCAATCTGATACGTCTGATCAATTTAAATCACTTACGAAACAAAACCCTACGAACAGAAAATACTTACCGGGTATAATTCGCTTAGGACAAGATAAGAAACAAAAAATTAAACAAAATAGTCATTACGTCCGTCAAGACTCAATCTTTTCTTCCCGAACAAACTTGGCGCCTGACAAAAAGGATAGTGATAGAAAATTCCTAAAAGAAGTAATTCGTTTAAGACAAAACAGGAAAGAAGAAAGTACAGTCAATGAATGGACACGCCTACCTGCTCATGCTAAATCTCTAGAGAAGAATATCCACAAAAAGTTCGTTCAAGGAAGCAACATTTTACAAACTCTCCAATCTGATTTTAGTGAGTTAAAACAAAAAGTAATTTCAACAAAATTATTCCTTAATTTATTCGTAGCTAATTAAAGAATATTGTTGAAGTAATTGAAAATGGTGCTTGATTAGCTACACTGTCTCTTAAATAGTATGATGCTAATGTTATGATTTAGGAACAGTTTAAATGTCACCATTATTAAATTCCACTGTACGATAATATAAGTCAACTAAATAATTCCAATAGTGCATCTGTAAGTAAGTCTGAAATTTAAGTAAGCTTATTTAACATTCACTATGCTCCTATTTCTATATACATGAATAGAGAGAGAGGCAGACAAAGAGAGAGAGAGACAAACAGACACAAAAAGAGAGATAGGCACATGAAGAGCTGATAGATGGACAGACAGACAGACAGACAGACAGATAGATAGACAGTCAAACAAACAAACAGACAGACAGACAGACAGGCAGACAGTCAGACACACTAACAGACTTGCATGCTTACAGCAAAAAGAAACTTCCAATTATAATGCTCTGAATTTTTAGATCCAACACCTAATACGACTATTAAGAAGACTCCTCCAAGTAGCTTGACACTCAATAGGAACAACAGTAGAGGAAGTAAAGAAGAAACTGAAGTCGTTCATTTAGGTCAAAACAGAAAACTGAAAAACCTGCTCAATGAATGGATCCGTCAGCAGATTCAAACTAAGCGAACACATCTCTATGCCAACCAAGATTCATCTGTTCATCAAGAACAATTGGATCCTAGCAACAGACAACAGAATGTGAAATCTCATGATACAGACAGAGTTCCTTCTCCAGCTTTTCCAACAGATTTACGTAAGTAATAAAACGGATTTACACTTACACATTTTAAAATCCAATTCTTGAATAAACGTAGCCTGAGTATTGAGTCTATTTTCTAATTTGGCCACATTTTATACCTTCCGAACACAATATGGTAAATGAAATATTGTGAACCTTTAGGAATAAATTAAAAATCAGTTTTGATAACTAAACATATTGCTTTGAATTGATTAGAAAATATAGCAGTACAATACAAAAAGTACAATGAATCTCAGCATAGATTACAATTGTCTTATTTGGCAACAATTTTAGTCTAATAATAATTAAGTAATTATTGTTATTTTGCAGTAATAAATTGCTTGTAAAACTGTGTATTATGACCAGAATGGATATATTTAAAACACTTTCATCTTCATGCATCCATGAAGTGAATAAAAAAAATTGTATCAGTGTTTTATCATTGTAATACATGTTAATAATTATAAATACTAGCATCTTTACAAGTAGAGGTGAATGGCAAAGTCCAGAAATATCTTCATCATTTGGTGAAAGTTCCATATGATGCAAAGGTTACATTGAAGTGCATTTCACCAACTGCGAAACTACTAACTTTTGTTAACACAACTTTAGACCTGGACCAAAACTTGTGGAACGGACTGTCACCATATTTGTTTGTATACGCAAATATTACAATCCATCATTTTGATGTGAAAAATAGAGGATTTTACAGTTGCACCACCAATGTCAATACTAAATCAGTAGAAAAGACACTGATCACAACTAGTGAGTTCAGAATTTTTTTATGAATGTATATTGATGTGTGTCATTTATTGAAAATGTAGTTTCAGTAATGACCATTATTACACATCAAAAACACAATTGAAAGATTAAGATTAAGTACCAAGCATGTAAGAACAAGTGAACCACCTAAAAACTTACTCAGATTTCAATGCTGTCTACTACTAGCTAAACCATTAATTTTACTGACAATGTTTCATATGAAGACGTGCACTTCTGAAATATGAAATCAATTGTAGAATCTGATGGTACTCTAGTGGTAATTATTCCATGTTTCTATTTAATAATAGCAATCACCAATATAATGGTGACTTTTGGGATGTCAACCTGATAGCTAAGAAGTTGAAATGAGATGCACTATGTAGAAATTATGCACTTGATTTTCTCCAATGCTGAGAAATAAATATAGTTATTCCATGCTAGATATCTTCACAATGATATTTTTAGGTACTGTGAGATATATCATGATGATATCACAAAATGTTATCTCATGGCTGTATTGAGCAAGCTCATTACTAAAGTAGTTATAGCAACCAGGCCTGGTGTAAAAGTTTTCTTGGTTGTTATAGCTACTTTTACTCTAGTGGAGCCTACCCAGCCAGGCTAGAGCAGCTGCTATAATATCTGCTGGGGTTGTGGGGAGCCCCTAGTGAGTTTTTGCTAACCTTACACCTTGATTTACCAAAAAACTACTTCAGTGAAGATATCTGAATAACATCTTACTATACTATACAAGTTGAGAATATATATATATATTTTTTTTTTAAAACTCATTTCCATTAATAATTATACATTCTAATAACAGATAAATTTGAAGTTAACATAACAGATTTAATCCAGGAAAGATTGGGAAATTCCATTTATACAACAATACTAGCTCAGTATACAGGCTTTCCTGAGAAATTGCTTCAGTGGTACGTAAATGGGAGGCCTGTAGGCCCAACTACTGTATTTGACGTGAAATCTGATGGACTGAATTCATACCTGAGATTCAAACATGATGTTAATCAAACATATGGAACTTTTATGCTGAAAGTGAACGGTACAAAATGGAAGGATACACTAAAGTTGTCTCATCCTCAACAAATTTTAAGCATTTTAGAAACCACAAAAAACAGTGTTAAGAAAGTAGTAACCAAAATATCACATGGAAGTATTCTGTCTGATGTCACAGCTTATCCTGATCCTCAATCTGACACATCTGTTAATGAGTACTTATCAACTAATGCATATAAGTCAACGAGCAGAAAGTTTAGACCTGAAGTCATTCGTTTAGGTCAAGACAAGACACAAAAACCTAAACCAAAGAGTCATTATGTCCGTCAAAACTCAATTTTTTCTTCACAAGCAAACTTGGCACCTAACAAAGACAAAAATAGTGATAGGAAATTCCTAAAAGAAGTGATTCATTTAGGAAAGAACAGGAAACAAGAAAATACTGTCAATGAATGGAGTCACCTACCTGCTCATGCTAAATCTCTAGAGAAGAATACCCACAAAACAATTGTTCAAGGGAAAACTATTTTACAAACTCTTTCACCAGATTTGAGTGAGTAGAAACTTAAATTTTTAATCAATTAGCAGTTACTTGAATGTGAAGCTATTAAAACAATGAAATTTGATTACACAGTTTCGTAAATAATATCGTGCTAATGTTACCATTTCGGTGCTGCATAAGATTTAGCAATTATTACATTTTCTTTAGTTATATAAGCATTACACAATGTGTATATATAAGATCATTTCATTGCAATGTTATAAATACTAGCATCCTTACAAGTAGCAGTAAATGGCAAAGTTCAGAAATATCTCAGACATTTAGTGAAAGTTCCGTATGATGCCAAGGTCTCATTGAAGTGCATTTCACCAACTGCAAAACTACTGACTTTTGTTAACACAACTTTAGACCTGGACCAAAACTTGTGGAACGGACTGTCGCCATATTTGTTTGTATACTCAAATATTACTATTAATCATTTTGATGTGAAAAATAGAGGATTTTACAGTTGCACCACCAATGTCACTACTAAATCAGTAGAAAAGACACTGATCACAACTAGTGAGTTGGAAGTGTAAATTTATAATAGTATCAGCATGTGATGTAGGTATCCATTGAAAAAGTAGACTTAATTTAAACAATACAATATTACCGTTCTAAGCACGTCGAGATTAAGCAACATACTAGCTTTAATGCATGTAAATATGATGTGGTAGACTTCAAAACGTATCCACCTACTTCATGTTAAAGCAGCTACCTAATATAGAATACCCCATTGTGAATAGTATTCTGTTATATAGCGAAATAAGTTGTGCTGGAGATGTTATTTTGTGAAGCAATGCACTTTAGAAATATGCAAGCAATTTTAGAATTCGATTATACTGCCATGAAACATTGCGTTACTAACATTAAATCATTGACTTATTCACCCAATTATACATGCTAATTCCAGATAAATTTGAAGTGAACATAACAGATCTAATTCAGGAAAGATTGGGCAGTTCCATTTATACTACTATACTAGCTCAATATGCAGGCCTTCCTGAGAAATTGCTTCAATGGTACGTAAATGGGAGGCCTGTAGGCCCCTCAAACACAATATTTAATGTGAAATCTGATGGACTGAATTCATATCTGAGATTCAAACACGATGATAATCAAACATATGGAACCTTTATGCTAAAAGTGAGCGGTACTAATATGAAGGATACGTTAAATATCCCTAATCTCCAAGATATTTCTAGTCTCCTTGGATCTTCAAGATCGTTTCTTAACAAAATAGTAACCAAAGTAGTAAATGGAAATCTTCTTTCTAATGTAAAAGCTATCCCTGACACCCAAACTGATACATCATCAATTGAATTCTTGTCACAAAGTAACTATAAGATTACTAGTAGAAAGTTTTTACCAGGAATAATCCGTTTAGGTGAGGGCAGGAAACAGAACATGGACTCTTCGAAAAGTCATAGAAATATGAAATCGTTAGTTCAAACTTCACGAACTACTCCACTAAACTTGCGTAAGTTAAAACAATAGTCAACATTATCCAAATTTGTTAGAAAGGAGTAAAAGGAAGAAAGGTTTATACTACTTTTAAAATAGTAAAAAAAAATTCTTTCACTTACATTAAAAAACTACAAGCAGGCAAGTTTACCTTTACTTTGTACTTGATCCTTAGCCATGACTAATAGATGAAAATTAGTCCAGACAACAAAATTGCTGATTACTTCAAAAATATTTTTCTGAGAATATTAAAGTAGCATTCACTTTAAATTTCTTTAATTACCATTCTCTTTACATTTCATTTAATTGTTGCTATATATCAAGTGAAAGTGATATAGATGTCCAATAGCAGATATACTAGTTTTGACATGAAATAAAAATTGTATACTTTCAAATCAGGTATTATTATAGTTTGCTCTATTTAAATATTTAGCTATTGCTTAGTCATTTGCATTCATACAAACGAAATAATTTGACAGAATTTACGCACGACATTCAATAAAATTATTTTTTCCTACAGCATCAGTACAAGTTGAGAAAAGCACAAAATTATTTACAAGTAGAAATAAGAATTATAACTACAAACTTGGAGAGAATATGTTATATTCAGGCCATGACAGGAAACAAGAAAGGAGGGCTAAGGAAAGAATGTCCCAATCACATCAAACTAAAGCACCCAGTCACGATGTTGATCAAATATCTCAGCAACAGCAGATGGACTCGGGGAAGAACTATGTTACAACTCAAGAAGAGAATGCCTACAAAAAATATCATTCCAAACATTTTGCTTCACCAACTACTCCTGATGAGTGTGAGTTTTAAGAAGTTTTAGCTAATTAAATATTCTGAATACTCACATTTTTTCTTTTGTATGGATTTTGTTGAACGCTAGAATATATTATTTAAATACATAGCACACCCACCAGTTGAGGTAAGGGACAGTTTACCACATAACCAATACAATCAAATAAACAGCAAGTTTGAAACTGGAACACATCACTCACCTCAGTCAAAAGAAAACCAAGACAAGACGATCGAGAAATGGATGTCTAAAAGTATTCCAACTAAAGCACCAAGTGACAATGTCAATTCAGATTCAAAGACTTTCCAAAAACAGCAAATGGACTTCACTAATAGAAAGAATTATATAACTTCTCAAGAAGAAAATATATACAAAACAATGGAGTCAAAAGTAACTCCATCCACATCAAGTTCTTTACCAGATGATTTATGTGAGTCTACATCAAAATTATTTTCTCTTAGCTGTAGCTAAGTTCAATCGATTATTGTTTCTGAAAGAACTTTTGTAGCACAATTCGTTTAGTTTATAATGTCGTGTCAGCTCAGATGTTGTTAGCTTAATACTTAAAATGGAATAATTTATGCCTCATTTTCTTTCATTATTTGTAATTTTTGCATAATTTGTGAGGAAATAATCAATTCAGATGGCATTTACATGTATACATTCATTACATTTCTTCTGCTGTTCTGTTTGAATGATATTAAATTGTTAAGTTAAAGTGGAGTGTAATTGTAATAATTTATTGGTGTAATACTTTATTATTGCTCAACTGGATAGTAAATCACCATTATTTAATAACTGTACAGCAGTCCACCAAGATGATGTAAATGATCTTTTACCACATAAGAAAATTAGCCAATTTGACGGTAAACTAGGAACAGAAATGTTTAACTTGGGACAAAAGAATGAAAAGCAAAACAGGGCCAAGGAAAGGTTGTCTCAACTGATGGGGACCAACACAAGAAATTTCAATGTCAATCAAATGAGTCAAAATTCCAATAGTTTTCCACTACAGCAGGAGGTTCCAAAAGATGAAAAGACAACTGGTACAAAGACATTTAAAAACGGTGTATTATACTAAATCATTTATGTGAATTTTAGTCATAATATGTACTCATACTTGTTCTTGATATGCAAAGTACATTATCAAATGTATGCACTGCACCCAAAGAGTAGAAAAGTAGATCTTAAATGTTAGGCCTACTACTATCACATTGAGCTGAAGTATACCATTGTGTTTACCTTTCTAAACTCTTTCTATTACAAAAAAAGTGGACTTATATGGTATAATTATGAGAACTGCGTTGTTTCCATTCACTTTCTCTACTTGAATGCGATTGCTTAAAATATTGAGATGACTCCGGCATTCATCAAAATACATGGCTTCCATTTGTAATTTCCCTATTCTAGGTGGCAAGGTAGCAGAAACTTCTCTAACCTTAACGTGCAAGATAAATGACAAACGAAACACTGCTAGTATCGTAGAGATTCAACCGTTTCACTCACAGCTAAGCATAAGTCCTACCTCACTTCATATCAGTTCTGGGCAGCTCTCTCTTCAGCACTGAAAGTTTGCATAGTATAGAACTAGTCTATAAAGTATGCAGACACTAAGTTTAGATTTACTCTATATTATGCTTAAGTATATTTAATTTTCGATTTTTATGGTAGTAGTTCACACAGCCACAACCACAGATATAACCTCAGAATAAAAAAAATCAAAGTAGTGCTGTTTGCATATTTTCATTTGTACTACCTCATTTTAGGCACCAAAGAGCAAAGTGTGAGAGATGGACCAGTGATAAGGGTAGATGGGTTTTATGTCAGAGCTTTACAATATATTACACAACATTTCCCAGAGGTACCTAATATGATCCAAAAAGGTTTAAACTATCTGAGTGAGGAGTTTATAAATGTAAGGAATAGACTTCACAGTCCACCAGATCCCACAAAGAGACGGCAAGAGAACACAGAATCAAGTCCTCTAAACAATAAAGACTTCCACGAACATTACATTCATGAATCATTTCATCCAAGACGCAGACTTTCACCAGATTTTAGTAAGTATGAATTAGTATAATTTAAGAGATGCTTCATAATTCTTTGTGAATATTGGTGTATTAATAATATAGCAACAACTGTTGCAACTGGAAAACTTTACTCTAAACCCTAACAATAAGGAAATTATATTGTACTAGCCTGTCAGAGGAATTTGTTGGACCATATTGTAAGCAATATTGATATTTTAGATTAATTTTACTTTACTGGGACTAGTCAATAAATTCATTTCCATGAACAAATCTGAATATAAACCTCGTTCTGCATCATTATTTTGTTTTGTTTTCTTAGCAAAATATCTGAATCCTGAAAATAGAAAGATAGAGGAGCGTGGCCAGGTAATTGAGGAAGATACAGAACATGTGGCAGTGGATCTAAAGCCTCACATAATTATTGCAGTGTCCCTACTTGTTACTGGAATATTATTCTTTACTGCTAGCATTATCCTCATCATTGCATATTGTAAATCCAAGAAGACGAAAATATCTGAGACAGATGAAGAATCTGGTAATGGAAATTCATCAAGGAAAAGTTGGATGACCTCTAACAACACCAGGTATATTATGAAAATGTTCATGTTGATAATTATAAATATTATATGAACTGACTTTGTGTAATACTGGTTATTGTACATTGAGAAGTCTTCTGCAGCACATGCAATATTATGAGAATAATGAAAAAAAAATTCTTATATAAATTGGTCTAAATTGTTTTTCTAACTTCCTATAAATATTTTTCGGCCACTTGAACATTTAACTTGCATGAAAAACTCCATATTGACTCTGAAGTGTATCTGTAACTGATACTACTGATGTGCTTGAGCACAAATGGAAAGCGAGCATGTGCACAAATGAAACACTGCAGAAGAATCTAGAGTCGATTTCTAAATGTGTAAGTACGTAGCCATTGTGACCATACTTTATCTAACAAATACAGAACTAAATTTCTTACCTCAACTTCCCGGTACTAACAAATACAGAACTAACTTTTTTACCTCAACTTCCCGGTACTTAGTCTCTAATGCTGCATTCTGACTATCTAAGTTAGCAAGCACTCACAGATAACCGTTGACAGCCGAGTTTTTAAAATTATGTCTGTTAAAAGATCTCAATACCATAGTAAGCTTCGACATTTTGCAGCTTGAAAAGAACAATAACAAGGTCTAATATATAGTTTCCAAAGCATAAATCAGAAGCAAAACAGATACATAGTCTAATTGAGTTCCATAATATGAATAAAATGTGTTTTCAACTGCACAGCAGCTTTCTTTGAATTTTGAAATTTTATTATATATTTTGTCCGCATAAATAATATTGAATTTATAATTACAATTTTTATTTTATTTTTTTACTGCAGGAGGAATAAAGTTGCCCCAACTGGATGTTAGATAGTTAAACAATACTCTAATAATAGACATTTAAATTACTTATTACTGTGTATATTTTGATATTTTATTAATGGGGCAACTTTAAAATTGTTGAAAAGTTTGCTTTGCTGGGCTAATCAATATTATACAGATCTCAGTGTGAGTGCACAGTTACATGACTAGACAGATCTCAGTGTGAGTGCATAGTTACATGACTAGACAGATCTCAGTGTAAGTGCATAGTTACATGACTGCACAGATCTCAGTGTAAGTGCATAGTTACATGAATACACAGATCTCAGTGTGAGTGCACAGGTATATGACTAGACAGATCTCAGTGTGAGTGCACAGGTACATGACTAGACAGATCTCAGTGTAAGTGCATAGTTACATGACTACACAGATCTCAGTGTAAGTGCATAGTTACATGACTAGACAGATCTCAGTGTGAGTGCACAGTTTTGACTAGACAGATTTCAGTGTGAGTGCAATTTTTTGTGAAGAGTAATGTCAAATGTTTTGTTGACATCTTGTTATTATGTGGAGAGCAGCAGTATAACAGTAAAGAAGGTTCCTCTTTGGATGGGATACAGAAATATTACAATAGTATGTGCAGTACATCTTGAATATGAGTTGAAGTTTAACACCTTTCATCCAAACAGTTAATAGAGTATGCAAGAGATCAGATGGAATGATGATGAGTTTTGATGTGTTTCCCTGTAGACGATGTAGTATCTGTGATCAGAGATAAGCTCCAGAATGATAAACGTCTAGATGAAAGAACATGTCTATCTCCTGAGTGCATAACAGAATTATTAGAGGTCTTCCTTAGGTCAACTTACTTTAGGTACAACGGGAACTGTTCTGAAGAAGTAGATGGAACAGCCACCTGTGTTATGAAAACGATATGCAGATGATATCTTTTTCATGGTTAAGAAAGGAACTCATATGACATTTGTTGGACCATTTAAACTCTGTAAGACCATCTATAAATTGACTATGGAGTCAGAGGAATATAGTAAGCTACCTTTTCTGGATTGCTTATAGAGAGAGAGTGATGGTAGGCTTACATTTCCACTGTGTACAGAAAACCTACACACACAGATAGATACCTTCACTTTAAGTCTCATCATCTTAATCATGGAAAGAGAGGAATAGTGAGAGGCTTGTATCAGAGAACTAGTATAGGGTAACTAATATGAGTGAAAACTTAAGGAAGAAGAGAAATAACTACACAGAGTACTTCAATGCAATGATTATGACAATGCAACCATTAGAGCAGGCTCTAAAGAGTTACCTCCTAGAGATCACACAGATACTGAGCAAGAGAATGGCTTGATTTTTACTATTCCATACATAGCAGAATTGAGTGAGAGTATTCAGAGAGTGTATAGAGACTTTGACATCAAAACAGCGTTAAGTCAGGTAAGACACAATAAGGTCACACATCTCATCAAAGTCAAAGATATACTGTATCTATTAGTACCCGTCATCCCTATAGTATGGCCTGCAGCTGTGGTAAATTATATACAATTTAGTCATTCTAGGTTGAAATAATTATATTAACAGCAATTTTTCTCGTTCTAACAGCCAATATTGTTGATTAATACTTAACTCAATGTTTTGAATTAATCTTCAATAAGAAAACTAGCAACATCCAGTGGATCACCTAAAAACAAAGTCAAACTAAATAATTTTTCTCTTGAGTAATATTAACAATATTGTGATTAGCTAATTCATAAGTAAAAATGGTGTGGTGATAGGAAGCTAATGAAATCACATGAACAAGATATCTGAGTTCTCTAAAAACCTGCAAGGAATCATTCTAGGTACTGAATTAACTATCGAGCTGTACAATTCGATTTGAGCTTATTCAGTTATCTACACCTTATATTCCTTAATAACTTACTTCACTATTGGTAAGAGTTACTTTCCCAGTCATACCTTCCCTTTATGTTGTACCCAACAAGCTAGAGCTCTACCTTTTAGAAGTGTCCCGACTCCAACAAAACGGAAGACTCCCGAAACGTCAACTCAAATCGATAATCGTACAATCTACTGCTAACCAGCTTTACCACACAAATGGTGGGAACTATACTGAAACAAGACTAGCGCAAAATTACCCGAAAACAATAGTGGTAGCTTTTTTCTATGATGAAGGCTCCTGGTACCGTAATCCTCAGGAATAGTCTAATAAATAAATTAGAACATTTAATGGCTTTTCAAAAAGAAAGATTCTTTACTTTGCTACCTGTTTCTGTTTCGTTTTAGCTCTCCTCCTCCTTGCCCTTTCGTTTTCATTTCTTATCTCTCTCCTTACTAATTTTTCTTCTGGAGTTTCTAACGCCCTCAAAACTCTTGATAGAGCGTTTCTAATGTTTTGTCTCTCTTTCGCAGAATTTGTTTCACTGGGCTACTTCGAACCGCGGGTAAACAAAACAAAATGTTGCTAAGAAGGTTACCCGGCCCGCGCAAGCGCATAGGAGAAAAGGTACTCACGTACGCCCACGTAAGAACAACAACAATTTCTAGACCTAAATATATATATAATACTTATAGCACGAGTCAGAGTACAAATGGGAAAATATTTTACGAGCACGCAAAATATTTTCACGAGCCAAAGGCGAGTGAAAATGTGGCGTGAGAGTAAAATATCATTCCCATATTGTACGACGAGTGTGATAAGTGATTTATTGCTTCTTTGAAATTTTTCTCAACCGGTTACAATAAGTTTTTCATTGATTTTACTCGCTACGCGCGCGCTACAAGGAGCGTACAATATAAACCGTACAATATGGGAGAATACAGAACGCTCGCGTGATGCGGAAATATTCAAGTAAAAATATCAAAGCTGCAATAACTAGTGATGTGCTTGAGCACAAATGGCGAGCGAGCCTAAAGAGTTTTTAAATTAGGCATACACTGTAAAGGGATTTCAGTACCATAGTAACAACTCGATGCAACTGTTTGAATTGAAGGAAAACAACAACAACAAAACAATACACGCTATTTAAACGTTTTCTTTGTGATATTCTTTAGCTAACTAGTGGCTGTAAAGCACACGACACACCTATACAAGACTTACCTTCGGGGTTAGTCTAGTGGACAATGCATTTTCAAGTAAATACTGTTGCGTACGGCTTATAACCATGCCAAAGAGCGCATTGACTTACCACTGCCACTAACTCGAATAGAAATGGAAGTCCCGTAAGTTTTCACGTTTTAACTGCACCCGTAAAAGAATTCAAAACAGTGAACAATTCAATTTCTAGGGTGATACGGGTACTGATCGATAAACGGAGGATTCTGTTTAGTGAAGTTTGGGACGGGGTCGACCACCGAACTTACACAAAAACGCGAGGGTCAAAGTACAAAAATGCCTTACGTACGTCCAAACATATATATAAACTAGTGGTGTGCTTGAGCACAAATGGCGAGCGAGCCTGATAGTTAGGTAACATAAAATGTTACTATGTTTTAGCTTACTTCATGCAAACACTATAATAGCAGTTATGACATTTGATTTCAGCAAACAAATACAAAATCACTGTCTTACCTTATTAATGGTAACTTTTGTAGTATCAAACATCTGCCATTCTGATAATCTCAATCACCAGTAACTCTTGAACACGCTCTCAGCTAAGATAAAAAATAAACCAATGTTATTATTTGTAATTTTAGCCAACAAATATGGAAGTACTACTTACATCATTCTTGAGTATTGATAACTTCTGTAGTATCAAATTGAAGTTACTTTGACCATCTGAATTACCTTGAATTCTTGACAACAAGCTCTCACCTACAAAAACAAAAGACAATCAATTTTAGCACACAAATACAAAATTACTTTATTACCTCATTTTCTTCAGCAGTGGTAACTTTTGTAGTACCAAATTTGAGTCCTGACTATTTGAATTTACCAGTCACTGTTGACAACAAGCTCTTAGCTATAAAAAAGAAAGGCCAGAGTTATTTTGCATATTAAGCTAACAAATATGGAATTGCGTACTTACCTGGCTTCCCTCGAGTAGTAGTAGCTTCCTTAGCATTAATACTTTATGTGCTTACATATACTTTTCAGAAGTAGTGATAGCTCTCTTAGTACTGACTACAGGTGGCTCTTGACAACTAGTAACAAGCCGCACTTAGCCGGAAAAAAGGCGAAGTTTTGAATTTAAATCTGGTAAAGGGTCTTCAATGTCATAGTAACCGATGAATCAACTTTTTGTTTCTTGAAAAGCAAGCGTTTTCGCAGGAATTTTCTCACACTTTGGAGCTTAAGTATAAAGTAAGACTTGCTTAATGCTGTAGTTTCAGAATAAACTGGGGTCAAGCCTAAAAAGCCGTGTTTTTTGAAGAAAAAACGTTCCCCGCGCGCGCGTTTAAAGGGCATACGTACAATCCATACATACATACCTACATATATATATACTAGTGATGTGCTTGAGCACAATTGGCGAGCGAGCCTAAAGACTATACTATTGTTATATGATGATTTTGACTTCTGCCACTGAAGTTACTGAAAATAAGGTCCAGTTTTTAAATTTAGCATACAGGGTAAAGGGATTTCAGTGCCATAGTAACACCTCTAACTGCTTGGAAGGAAAAACAAAACAAAACAAAACAATACACGTCATTTAAAAGTTTTCTTTGTGGTATTCTTTAGCTAAGTAGTGGTTGTAACACACAATGCTTTGACACAACTGGACATGCACCTACACAGACTTACCTTCGCAGTAGTCTAGTGGACAATGTATTTTCAAGTAAATACTGTTGCGCACGGCTTATAACCACCGCCACTAACTCGAATAGTCCCTTAAGTTTTCAAGTTTTAACTGCACCCGCAAAAGAATTCAAAACGGTAAACAATTCATTTTCTAGGGTGATACGGGTACTGATCGATAAACCAGAGGATTCTGTTTAGTGCAATTTGGACGGGGTCGACAACTGAACTAACACAAAAACGCGAGGGTCAAAGTACAAAATGACATACGTACGTCCAAACATATATACAAATAAATAAACTAGTTGGTGTGCTTGAGCACAAATGGCGAGCGAGCCTGATCGTTAGGTAACATAAAATGTTACTATGTTTTAGCTTACTTCATGCAAACACTATAATAGCAGTTATGACATTTGATTTCAGCAAACAAATACAAAATCACTCTCTTACCAACTTTTGTAGTATCAAACATCAACCATTCTGATAATCTCAATCACCAGTAACTCTTGAACAAGCTCTCAGCTACGATAAAAAATAAACCAGTGTTATTATTTGTAATTTTAGCCAACAAATATGGAATTACTACTTACATCATTCTTGAGTATTGATAACTTCTGTAGTATCAAATTGAAGTTACTTTGACCATCTGAATTACCTTGAATTCTTGACAACAAGCTCTCACCTACAAAAACAAAAGACAATCAATTTTAGCACACAAATACAAAATTACTTTCTTACCTCATTTTCTTGAGCAGTGGTAACTTTTGTAGTACCAAATTTGAGCCAATCTGACTATTTGAATTTACCAGTCACTGTTGACTAGCTCTTAGCTACAAAAAAGAAAGGCCAGAGTTAATTTTGCATATTTAGCTAACAAATATGGAATTGCGTACTTATCTCAGCTTCCCTCGAGAAGTAGTAGCTTCCATAGCATTAATACTACGGTATTCTGACTACCAACGGCTCTTGACAACCAACAACCGGCACTCCGTATCCCCCATAAAACGGCGAAGTTTTGAAATTAAGTCTGGAAAAGGGTCTTCAATGCCATAGTAACCTGTCGAATCAAACTTTTTGTGTCTTGAAACAAGCGTTTTAGGCAGGAATTTCTCATACTTTGGAGCTTAAGTATAAAGTAAGGTTTGCTTAATGCTGTTGTAGTTTCAGAATTAAATGGAGTCATGCCTAAATAGCCGTGTTTTAGGAGAAAAAAAGTTCCCCGCGCGCGCGTTTAAAGAGCATACGTACCATCCATACATACATACATATATATATATAACATATACCCGATTTTGCATTATCCACCCCTAATACTGTCTCGCTCGCTTCGCTCGCTCGCCAACAAATAAACATCCCCGATTTTCGATTGTGTTACCCCTGTAAGTGTCTCGCTCGCTCGCCAAATATATATATATATCGCGGACTCACCTTGTACATATCCCTAGTTATGTAACTAGTGATGTGCTTGAGCACAAATGGCGAGCGAGCCTAATGACTATAATATTTTTATATGAATGATTTTGACTTCTAACACTGAAGCTACTGATAAGGTCCAGTTTTTTAATTTCGCATACACGGTAAAGGGATTTCAGTGCCATAGTAACAACTCTCTGCAACTGCTTGAATTGAAGGAAAAAACAACAACAACAAAACAATACACGTTATTTAAAAGTTTTCTTTGTGATATTCTTTAGCTAAGTAGTGGTTGTAACACACAATGCTTTGACACAGCTGGACATGCACCTACACAGACTTACCTTCGCAGTAGTCTAGTGGACAATGTATTTTCAGGTAAATACTGTGCGCACGGCTTATAACCATGACAAAGAGCGCATTGACTTACCACTGCCACTAACTCGAATAGAAATGGAAGTCCCTTAAGTTTTCAAGTTTGAACTGCATCGCAAAAGAATTCAAAACGGTAAACAATTCAATTTCTAGGGTGATACGGGTACTGATCGATAAACCGGAGGATTCTGTTTAGTGCAATTTGGGACGGGGTCGACCACATAACTAACACAAAAACGCGAGGGTCAAAGTACAAAATGACATACGTACGTCCAAACATATATACAAATAAATTTACTAGTGGTGCGCTCGAATAGCGCAAAATAGCGAAGCGAGCGATGCATGTTCCTTGTAATTGCAGCTATAGATACAGTTATTTATTTTGTTGTTGTTAATGTTATGTCTGTCTGTTGTTTCATATAGATTCATTGGTGCTTCTATTCTATACCACTGTATGATGAAGGTTATAAAATTTAGGCTATGTATAATAAAGTTTAAATGTTATACTTTTTGTGGTAAAACAAGAGTAATGAATTATTTTATTATTTATTTTATTAATGTAATTCGTAATCAGCTACATAGTATTGCTTTATATAATTAAGTTTAAATGTTATATTATTTGTGATAACATAAGAATAATGAATTATTTTACCAGCAAAGTTATTGACTGGTGTTTTAGACAGAATATACAGCTATTTAATTAAAAATGTCATACATCATTACAGTTACAGCTGATGTAAACTTTGTGGTTTAATAAAATAAAAAAAATAAAAGAGTTTGTTTGGGTACTATAACATATTCAGTGGGAGAGCAGAGTATGTTAAATGGATGTAGATATTAGACTACATAGTTTGATAATAGAGTTAGGTTAATTTTTATAGTTTTACATTAAATATAACCTGCAATTGTGAAGGAATGTTTCCAGGATGCATGTTATTTTGAGCTGAATAGAGCTTAGGGATATGTTTATCCCGGCTACATCGACAACATTCCAATGACTTAAATTTCATTTTGGTGCCTGGAAACTTCTCCATACACGTTATGCAGACTGGGATAGTAATCGATGAGATTTTAGCATGAAAATTACGCATTGCTGTGTGAACTTGAGGATCATCAAATGCTGGAATAATATGGTGCAATGAAACCTGGGGATGTTGTCTTGACCTGTTCCCCCTAACTTGAGCCAATCTAGTCTCCCGTTGAAGTGGTATTTCATCAGCTAATTTCTGCTGTTGGTTAGTTGACAACTGCTCTGATCTAGAGGAATTTTGTAATGAAGATTCATTTGCTGTTTTCAACAGTTGGTTAGTGAACAAACAGTGGAGCCTGTGATCTCTTTCACTATCACTTTCAAACAAATGTGTGACTTACTGTTTTTGTGACATTAGTTGTAGACGTTGCTCTCTGCATAATGGTTTCCTAAATTTGTAATGAAGATTCATTTGCTGTTCTCAACAGTTGGTTAGTGAACAAACAGTGGAGCCTGTGATCTCTTTCACTATCACTTTCAAACAAATGTGTGACTTGCTGTTTTTGTGACATTAGTTGTAGACGTTGCTCTCTGCATAATGGTTTCCTAAACGAAAATATGTCTCGTATTAACTTATTGAAGTATATATTTTATTTTATATTTACCTCTTGCATTCGTTGCTGATAAGCTGAAAGGCTTTGCGGTATCGAAATTGTTTGAGTTATATTTTCTGCAACTTTTTTTTGCTGCTTTGGGTGTATATGAGAATGGATGTCCTCTGATAGATGTCTTTTCCTTCCTCTTACAGTACAAAAAGTAGTGGGGATATTAGCTTCTTGTTCAGATGGTGTGGCTGCATTATCAGTGTCTTCAAGAGTAGTGATTGGTACAGTAATCCTCAGGAATAGTCTAATAAATAAATTAGGAACATTTAATGGCTTTTCAAAAAGGAAGATTCTTTACTTTGCTACCTGTTTCTGTTTCGTTTTAGCTCTCCTCCTCCTTGCCCTGTCCTTTTCATTTCTTATCTCTCTCCTTATTATTTTTTCTTCTGGAGTTCCTAACGCCCTCAAAGCTCTTGACCGAGTGTTTCTAACGTTTTGTCTACTGGGCATCACTACTTCGTACGGAGGGTAAACAAAACAAAATGTTGCTAAGAAGGTTACCCGGCCCGCGCAAGCGCGTAGGATAAAGGGAACGTTATGTCTACTGGGCATCGCTACTTCGTACAGCGGGTAAACAAAACAAAATGTCGCTAAGAAGGTTACCCGGCCCGCGCAAGCGCGTAGGAGAAAGGGTACACACGTACGCCCACTCAAGAACAAAAACAATTTCTAGACCTAAATATATATATATATCGCGAACTCATTAGAGAGTCAGCTCCGCTCGCTTCGCTCGCTTCGCTGAATAAACATCCCCGATTTTCGATTGTGTTACCCCTGTAAGTGTCTCGCTCGCTACGCTCGCTCGCCAATCAGTCAACCATTACTCACTTTCTTCATTTTGAAGTGAAAAGTTAATTGATGGAGCTTGGTATAAATGAAAAATATCTTTGTCTCATCAGCTAATTACTTCTTTTTTTTAGTTCAATTTATCACACTTTTTGTCCAGATCTGGTTCTTCAAACTCATTCACCATACGTTTGCACCAGTTTGTTGTGTATGTTAATCCTCTTTATATACTAGCTATAGCTTGTAATAGTGTAACTGGTCTAGTTCTTCCAGAAGGAGAGAGTGACAGACAGGAAATAGTTACATCTCATCTACCAAGTAGAGACAACATTGGCATCTAACATCAATATCATGTCTTTTTTATATAAAGCTAAGAACACAATTTGGACAGATAACACTTATCTTTGCTTTTCTCTATTCTCGTGCTCTCCAAATGTGTTCTTTCAAACTAAATACAACTTTCATACCTCCCCTTAATCTAGATTTATGACCCAATGTCCTTATTACTACAATAATGGTCTACCCTCTATTATTTGGGGGTGTTCTTTATTGGGATGTTATGAGTTCGAGGTCAAATGAGTATTTTAAATTAATTTTCCACCAGATAAAAGATGCTAGGCACTATTTCTCTAGTCCTACATGAATGAACATTAGCATTAATGTAAAACGTTGGTAGTAGAAAATTGTCGTTGTTTTACGATTGTTTGGAATTAATTTTGGATGTTAGTTCATAGCAACCACAGATAGCTAAAATGTTCCAAGGATTTGCACTGACTCATAACAATCTACATCAAAATGGTCATTTCTTATCTTCAGTTTCCTCCATTATCAACACATTCAACTGAGATGTTATGTTAACTAATAAGCTAGTCTAGTCATAGCTTATGAACTTCCAACACTAGACAGAAGTCTGTGTACCAACTGAAATTCTAATGTATTTTTAGCAACTCTAATTTCCGGACAATTGACAGAAAGTCTGCTGAACGACTTAGAATCAATAGAGAATTCTTTCCAAATGAAATACATTTTGTCACACCCTAATTAAACCCACAAAGAAGTGGGGCAGTTGATTTTTCTGATTGTAATTATTAGTGAATTCCTTGATTTTTTTTCTATGTAACCGCCTATGCCCAAGCTAAATCGTATATGGCATGAATTGGTTGTATGTCCACTATTGGGGCTATCCATGGAGAGCCTCATGTATAGTGTAGTTGCAGATGAAGTTAGAATTTTGTACAAAATGATCAACATAAAGAATCTAAATTTCTTTTATGAAATAAAAAGATAACATCTAAGTTAAAGTACACTACTTGAATCACGCAATAGTTGTGTTCTATTAACACTATCAGTCATAGTTATATTTGATTTGATCCTAGGAGACATTTGGTTGAACATCATATACTCCACCTGCACCTTGTAGGTGAGTTTCATGATATTCTCCTGTGTCATAATTATCTTCACCTACTTGGTGAATTGTTTTAAGATTCTGGAAGCAAAACAGGTAAAACAAAATAATCCACATGTTAAAAAGGAGAACAGCACAGTCACAAGAAGTACTGTGTCATTGATGTAAGTGAGAAAAGTGATTGATTGTTTTTGGCTGCCAATACATCCGATATTTTATCCAGTGTCAATAGCAAGTTCATATTGATGGCATTTATCACTTACTCATACAACAGAATACACCAAACCCCATATATACTAACATAATAATAAATTTCATGTGTTGGACTGAATAATGGCTTTCTCGATTTAATGCTCATCAAATACTTAAACGCATAACTTATCTTTGGGAGTTTAAAACAGTTGGGAATAGTTTAGACACCTGTGAAGAGAAACATGTGATGGATGATAGCGTTATTGCTATGTTGATTGTCAGAATTAATAAGCAATAAACTTGTTTGTATCAAGTGTTTACTCATTAGCTACCACAACTCCATTGAAATATAAGAACAAACTCACATGGATGAAAGTTTCACTGTGTTCCATTTGAGTATGCAATACAGAACCAGTTCTGCAAAAAAAAAAAAAAAAAAAAGGTCAGTTAACAATTTATATTAAACAGATTTAAAGACTATCTGAAGCAGTATATGTTTGTGTATTCTGGAACTATTTGAAATAATGTAATTTATACATATATATTACGTATATAATGTATACAATGTATAAATAGCTACAAAGTTGTAGCTGATTCTTACTGTAAAGTCTTAGAAGTGGAAGTTGGCTTGTGTAAGTTTCTTTTTGCTATGTAAATTGAAACTACAATATGAATAAGTTAGTCTTAGCATTGCAAGTAAGTCTTACATAATATAGTATAGATACACACTATAAGGATAATGCTGATAATGATAATGAAAAACAGTCCACTCAGAAGGAGAACCCACCAGAACCAGAGACTGTTTTCATTGCTCTCTGTACACATATCTAAAATTGAATCTGTACAAGGGTAAGAGAAAAAGCAATAGCTATAGTTAAAATTTTAATAACGTTTACATTGTCATGTTATATGGTGTCGTCATGGACACATAGTGACAAGTTATTCAGACTGTAAGAGAGCTAAAACAATTTATAAGTTTGCCATTCACCACAACTGTTTTGCTTGAAAAAACAACAACAACAACAACTAAAAAACAACAACAAGAATTTTCTAAGGATAAATTAAGACTTGTTTACTGCTGTATTAACCGGGGGGGGGCGGGGGGGGGGGGAATTGGGAGAAAGCCTAAAAAGCTGTGGAATGGCAGCTAATACATGTATTTGTTAGTTAAATGTTTATTGTAAGATTCTTTGTGCTATTATAGTTGTTTATGTTTGACATTATTTTTATTCAAAAAGAGAGCGAAACTGTGAAACAGACGAGGTTTATATAGCAGACAAAAAGGAATGAAGTGGCATGTCTAATGAATGGAACATTAAGTGTTTAAGTGTGTACTGTTTCAAGTTAATGAGTTGTGCTGTTGTGTAGCACAGCATGACAACGTTCATTAATGACTGCTATGACATTCATTGCTGTTCAGACCTGAACATACTGGGGGCCACAGGAGAATGAGGATCACTGTTGCTGTTGTTGTTGACAAACAGTGGAATCAGCATGGAAACAGCTCTTCTGTAAATCTTTCCTTTTGACTGTACTGCTGCTGTTCTGACAATTCCATCTTCTCCAGGAAACAATTCTGTGATCTTCCCGAGTGGCCATCTTGAGTATCTAATTAATTCTTCATCTTTGATGTAGACTATCTGACCAATTTTTAGATTCTCTTCTTCCCTGTTCCATTTGTTCCTCTTCTGAATTGTTTGAATGTAACAACCTTTCCAGGCGCTTTCCAAATCTCTTGTCAATCTTTTTACCAGTTGCCACCTTCTCAATGAGGATATTTGAGCTTCAGATGCTTCTCCTGTGGCTGGTGCCTTCAGTGGTCTGAATACCAGAAAATGTCCAGGTGTCAGGACCAATTCATCATCTGTCTCGACTGTTTCTGCTGGCACCAAAGGCCTGCTGTTAAGCAATGCTTCAATTTCACACATGATGGTTGTTAATTCATCAATTCTCAGTGGGTGGGGCTGGAGCATCTTCTGTAACAGTCTCTTAGCACTCTTGACTCCGGCTTCCCACAACCCTCCAAAGTTGGGAGCCTTTGGAGGATTGAAGTGCCATCTGATGTTGGTGAATTTACTTTGACACTTCTTCCAAGCTGTCAATGTTGCTGCAGTGATTTCCTTTGCTGCTGCTGTGAAGTTTCCACCATTGTCACTGAACATCTCAGCAGGTGCTCCTCTTCTGTTGAAGAACCTGCTGAACATTGCCAAGAATTCTTCAGCACTCAAACTTCTGCACACCTCCAAGTGTATGGCTTTAGTTGCCATGCAGACAAAAATGCAAAAATATGCTTTAAAGCAAACTGGCTTTCTTGTAGAGCCTTCTCTGAGTGTTATGGGACCAGCCATGTCAACACCAGTGCTGTAGAAAGGTGGTTTCAGCATAGTTCTGCAGTTTGGAAGCATTCCCATTCTCTGTTGCTGAGTGTTGGCATTGACTCTTCGACAGGTTGTACATAGTCTCTGAATTCTTTTGAGCTCTTTTTTTGCTCCAAATATTAGATGGTTCTGTCCAATGATGCCAATGACTGTTGATGCTCCAATGTGGTTCAATTCCTCATGTTTAGTCTGTAGCATCAATTTGGTCAACTGACATTTTGCAGACAGAGGCATCATCACTCTTGAGTCCACTCTTCCTCTAGATTCTATCACATTGAATCCAGCATGACATTTCATGGTGGAGCACAGCCCCCACAACTTCGAAGAATGTTGAATTTGTTTGTTGTGAGATAGAGCATCAATTTCAACTGGAAATGATTCCTTTTGCTGCTGCAATATCAGACACATCTTTGCAGCTTGAATGTCACTGAAACAGAGAGTAGGTGAATCAAAGGTTGTAGTTTCATCAGTGGATGTGGATTTTCTGGCATTTCTGACAAATTTCAACATCCATGCCAGTATTCTTGTCAATTTTCTGTAGTCAGAGTACAATGTCCACAATTTGAACTCTTGCCCAATCATAGTCAAAGTCACTACTTTGTCTTTTTTCATGCCAGGCAAATGTTCCACTTCCAATTGTGTTGTTCTAGGCCAATTCTGTTCTGGTTGTGACAGCCATAGTGGTCCGTTCCACCACAGTTTGGATGACAGCAACGATGAAGCAGAAATGCCTCTGCTGGGCAGGTCAGCCGGATTGTTAGCTGAATCCACATGTGCCCATGGAACATCAGTGATGCAATCATTAATGAGAGCAACTCTGTTGGCCACAAAAACTTTCAATTTCTGCAATGGTTTCTTTAGCCAGGCCAGAACAATCATGCTGTCACTCCAGCATCTGCAGTTTGAGAGTGGAATCTGAAGTGTTTGTGCCACATGAGCTGTTGCCAATGCAAGTAGCTTAGCAGCCTCTAGCTCCATTTCTGGCAGCGTTCTTTGTTTTAGAGGACACACTCTGGCTCTGCAGAAAACAAGATTACAAGTGCCATCACTGCTCCTGAGATAAAGTACAGCTGCATAGGCATCATTGCTGCTGTCACAGAAGCCACAGAGAAGGGTGTCACTTGTCACAGCTTGAGCATATCTTGAAATTGGAATTTCACTGATGGATGCTATTTCACTCAACCAAGAATTCCATTGCTGCATTAACTCATCAGGAATTGTTTCATCCCATTTGATGTTTTGAGACCATAATTTCTGCAGTATAATTTTGCCAGTGATCCACCATGGAGCAGTCAGTCCAAGTACATCATATACACCAGCAACAATCTGTGCAACATTTCTCTTTGTGCTGGCTTCATGAGAAATTGCAGGAGTTGTTACAAATAGGTTGTCATTCACCGTATCCCAATGGATGCCTAGTGCCTTCAATGCATTGCAACCATGATTAGTATCAATTTCTTTCAGGTCTGCTGGAATTTCAGCTATCACATCTGATGATGAAGACCTCCATTTTCTGAGCACCATTCCTGCTTCACTCAACAGCTGACAGAGTGATTGTTGAATCTTCACAGCATCAGTTTCACTATCTGCTCCTGAGACATAATCATCCACATAAAAATTGTGATGCACTTCAGCACTTGCTTCAGGAAACCTGTCTGCATTGACCGTGGCGTGATGTCTCAGCACTGATGTTGCAACAAATGGTGAAGGCTTGATGCCAAATGTAAGCCTCTTCATTCTCATAGACACAAGTCTGCCTTGACTATCTCTGACAATGAACCTGTGATTGTCCATGTCACGCTTGTCCAATCTTACTTCTCTATACATTTTACTTATATCAGCAGTCAGTCCAATCATTTTTGTCCGAAACTTGAGGAGAATGTCTGATGTCAGTGGATATAGATTGGGTCCAGTCAGGTATATTTCATTGATGCTGTGTCCAGAGGTTGATTTGGCAGAACCATCAAAAACAGGTCTGACTTTCGTGGTGGTGGAGCTGAGTTTTATAATTCCTTGCACAGGCAAGTAGAATGAGTCTTTATGAATTTCATCCATTGGCACAACTTCACAGTGATCCATTTCGTGATAGGTGTCTAATTCACGGTTGAATTCAGGCAACATACCACATTTCTTCATTTTCCTCTCGTTCTGGAGAAAACGAGCCTTGGCCATTGCTAAGGAGTCTCCAATAGGTGGAGGACTGTCATATTTTGGCAACACACAAGAGTATCTTCCATCAGGATGCTGCTGCACAGTCTCATTGAACTGCTGCACAGCACTTTCTTCCTCTGCTGTCAGTGTTGAAGCCTGAGGCACAGTTTCCAGAGAGTACATCCTTTGGAAAATTGCACTGTCTTGACTCTCTGTGACTTCAATCTTCAGTGCTGTTGCTTCATCAGAAGTTCCAGGGCCACAGAGAGACCATCCAAAAACTGTGTTCATTGCCAGCACTTTGTGTTCTGTGCAAACTTTTGTCTCATTCTTGTGTATGTAGTACAAATCATGTGTTCCAATAATGATGTCAATGTGACCTCCCAACTTTGAGTCAGCCAGAATGTCACTGCTGAACTCTTTGCACTTGATGATGTCTTTGGCATTATCTGGTGGAGTGGATGCTGGCAAAGTTGAGGAGATGCACACACTCAGTCTTATGTCCACATCAGATGGAAAAACAGGTGAAACATGTACAAATCCATAGTGCTTCAATTTTTTGCTGGACACTGCACCTGATATGTTGGCATCCATGGGCTTCCTTTGAATTTTCAAGTCTTGAGCAATTGTTTCAGTGATGATGGTGTGAGTTGATCCTCCATCAAGTGCAGCTCTTGCAGGAATGCAGTTGCCATTATGTTTGAGTACAACCAGTGCAGTGTAGATGAAACCCTTCTTGACATTATCATCCTCATCACAACTGTCTATCACTGCAGTAAAACTAGTGCCTTTGACATTTCGAGCACTCTTTTCATCTTGGTGCAGTAGATAATTGTGTTTTTCTTCACAATGCCTGCACTTGTATGTGGAGGTGCAATCTGCAGCAGTGTGGGAATGATGCAAACAGTTGTTGCACAATTTGTGCTGTCTGACCCAATTGAGTCTCTGAGAAACTGCTGCTTCTTTGAATTTCCTACAATGATAAGTAGGATGTGATCCATTTTTGCAAATTGGACAAATTCTCTTTTCTTTGGTGGACTTTCTGGGTGTTGAGATGGTTGATGCACTGTGGTCAGTGGACAGCTTCTTCTTCCATGGCTGCTCACTGTATGACTGTAATGTTTTTCTTTTTTCCAAATTATGCATGAGAGGAACAGCAAAATCTTTCAAGTCACTGAGAGTTGACAATCTGTCATCACATTTTAACTGCCTCAGCCATTCTTTCTTCAGTTCTGTGTCCATATCTCTCACAGCCAGGGCAACAGCCAGAGTCTCAATGTGTTTTCCACCAATCTCATCCATTTCCATCAGCACTTTGTCAGTTCTCATTATCATTTCTTTCACTCCATCATAGGAATAATCATGTTTTTGTTTTTTGGTTAATTGTTCCACAAGCATTGGGTAAATGATGATTCTTCTGCCATAAGTGGCCCGCAGTTCTTCCATAGCAGCAGTGTATCCAGCAGTTTGACAAGAGAGAACAGTTTGTCTTGCATCTTCACATTTCATGGATTCAGCCAAGATGGACACTTTATCAGCATCAGTGTAGTATTCATCATGAGTTTCCATTATTTTGGTGAATCTTTTATGGAAACTGTGAAATTCCATGGGAGAGCCATTGAATGTAGGCAGTGCAGTTTTGTAAGGTGGTGGTGGTTTTGCTGTCACTATTTTTGCAGCTGGTGCTACTGGCTGTTCACTGGTGGCTGAAGTTTCAAACAATTTCTCATTGACTTTTTCAGATAATGCCTTTGTTGAGGTCAGTTGTTGTCTGAAGAACAAAACGTCTTTGAATCCTTTGAGGTCCACTGCCAGTTGTGCAAGTGATTCAGCAATTTCTGAGCCTCTGTCGAAGTAATTTGAACTGGATGTGTTGCTGGTCGTCAGCCATAATTCAGCTTTGCCTTGAACTATATCACATTGTGCAGACATGTTGGCTCTCATCAATGTTTCATTCAGCTTGTCAAGATCAACATCATACTGCTGCTGAATTGCTACATAAGAATCAATTTCAGTTTGAATTTCATCATGAGATTTTCCCTCTTCTTCCAAGGTTCCCACATATGACTCATGAATTTTCATCAAATCTTCCACAGCTGTACTGGCATTTTCAATTCTGTTGCCCAGTTCACTGATGATGACTGTAGTGAAATCATCTTTCATCATTTTAATAGCATGATTGACAGCCTTGGTAGCTTTTGTCTTGGCATGTGCTCTTTTTGTTTTCTGATCGACACTAGTAGCCATTTTCAACTGTTCTTGTAGATAAATAGCTTACAAAGAGTTTTTCTTACAGAAGAATAACTTCCAGTGTTGACTGCCACAGAGTTTAAACTGATTAGGTTGCTGTTTCTTTTTCTCTTAGAATCGAAGGACCATGTTTATGTTTGACATTATTTTTATTCAAAAAGAGAGCGAAACTGTGAAACAGACGAGGTTTATATAGCAGACAAAAAGGAATGAAGTGGCATGTCTAATGAATGGAACATTAAGTGTTTAAGTGTGTACTGTTTCAAGTTAATGAGTTGTGCTGTTGTGTAGCACAGCATGACAACGTTCATTAATGACTGCTATGACATTCATTGCTGTTCAGACCTGAACAATAGTTAAGCAGTACCTGTAACACATAGAACTTGTACTCACTTTCTAGACTTACCATGCATTATCTGCGTGACTTGACTATTGGACTATGGATTTTCAAATAAGAACAGTACTATTTGCTTGGGCATATAACTATGACAAAAGGCGAACTAACCATATGATAACCTACTGCAACCACTAATTCAATATTTGAAAATGTTCCTTACCAGGAGTGGGGAGAGAGCTACATTATTATTTTGTGTACGTATGGTCCTTGGTTTATGAGTAGACCTGCACATATTTCACTAAATTTACTCTGCTATGCTAAATTATAGACAACAATGTATTCTGTAAATGGTGTTAAATTTATGTTGTTAGTAGACTTATAGATAGTGTTAGACTGATTATTGTAAACAACATTTCTATTTGGTAATTAGTACTAAGCACTGATGTGAGTTAAACTTACCTTTCTGTGTTGCATTCATTGTTATATTTATATTGAGGGTAGCATTAATAAGTTGGAAAGTAGCGTCTACTATGTAAGTTGTGTTCTGACTGAAAACTCCAAATAGATGAGGTTGATTAATGGTCAGATGTATTTCAGAAGTGATTGTTCCATTCACACGTCTGTATCGAATGCGACATAGTCGGCTGGATACCAGATGTTCCGAAATGGAGCAAATTACTGTAAATGTACAGTTCTGTTGAGTAATAGAAAGATTACCATGGAGACCTGTTATTAGAATATGAAATACACAATAAATTTAGTAATTTCTTTATCAATAATTTACCTGTAAGAGAGAGAGATGAAGAGTTGGCAAATTCACTGACAGTTTTTACTGCTAGACTGAAGGGTGAAGAGATGAAGCTTGAAGAGAGTTTAGTTGTGATAGTACAAAGTGAGTTGTTGCAGTCTGAGTTGTTGAGTAGAGTATTCGTGAGGTGAATACTTTCTGAGCCATCAAACTTCAGTGACACAGCAATATAGGAATTTCTTTTATACTCACAATACGCAAATGAGTCATAAACCTGCATACATTGATTACATAAACTGACTACTACTGTACTGCTGACTACATGTTGAATAGAGTGGCAGCCATGTTTTCTTAGCGGCTACATTCCCTATGATTGAATATAATTATTTATATTGGTGTGCTACCTATAACACAAAAATGTAAAACTTGTTGTTGATATAAATTGCCCAATAGTTTGATTTCTTTTGGTGGCCATGCCTGATTCTAATTGTTAAGATGAAGACATACAACTGCCACAAGACTGTGATCTGCTCATCCTTAAATCAGTGTTGACTGAAAATTCCTATTTGAAGACAATCCATTCATTTTGGCCTTAGTGAAGCACTAATTCAAGCAGTTCACAATTTGACTATTTTTGCTGTTGAATTAATAAAAAGTCACTCTTATTTTGTAGGTATGATGAGCATTCTTGTAGTTACCTGGCTGTATCTAACATTCAAAGTAATGAGTTTTACTAGATCGTGTAATTTTTTTTTGTTTTAGATTCTTTTGTTTTCATGCATTCAGCTATAAAAGTTTCAGTTATTTTTGTGCTAGAGATTCTTGTGCTCCCTGTGTTGTCAGTGTATGCTACAATTTCTTTTAAAGTTTAACTCTACCTAAGTGAATTGGGCAAGGCCAAGAGAAGAACAGCAGTACAGAATCTGGTGGCAATGCCTTACCTAGTGATTCCGACTGCCTGTACACCGACAATATTGTTCAATAAATTGTGTTGCTGTTTTTAATGTATCAATTATATCTCTTCCAATGTGGCAGGGAAAAAAATAACAGTATTAATTACCTCAGTTGCAGTCTTAATTTCCATCAAGATGTCTGGACCATTGTTCAGTGAGAAGCTTATAGCCACTAATTGAGGGACTCTAGGAACTGAATGTATGAAGAACATTGACAATCACTTTACTATGCAAAAGAGCTAAGTTCATACCTTCCATATCTAGCCTGAGAGGATGAGTGGCCTTAACAAAGAAAGTTCCGCATAACAGCAAGAGATATCCTCTGTCATGGAGTTCTTTATTATTTATTACCATAGTTCTAATAGCATTAGGACCATGAAACATTGGTTCATTATCTATATAGTAAATTGTCAAATTTAGATTTGCAAAGAACTCCTCAGTTCTCTTTGTAGCATTCTCATTGGAGCTATTTCCAAGATAAAAGTGCACTTGACTGTCACTAGTTGTCACATTGCAAGTCCATTCTGCCACTTCTGGACATATTAAGCCATCATGTGATGTAGTGTTCACCGTCAGACTATTTTGGGTGCAGTGACCTTATTAATAACACTTCATGTATACACTATTAGGATTGCCAGCATTATCAGAAGTTACCTGGAATCTTCAATAAGAAAACTAGCAACATCCAGTGGATAACCTAAATACAAAGTCAAACTAAATAATTTTTCTCTTGAGTGAGTTGATAAAAATTTAGAAAGCTAATGAAATAACATGAATACAATAATAAGACAAGACATCTCAGTTCTCTAAGAACCTTCATCAGACTAAATATATTTATAGCTTGGGGCTTTTGTTTTTTCTCAATAGCTATCACTGGGGGTTAACAAGTAGTTATCATTGAGGATTGTTAGTGTTGCAGAGAAATAAGGTGACAAATGGTGAAGAAAGTCAATGTAGCTATAAAGAATGAGTTTAAATGGCATGATAAGAAAGTTATTGACTCAATTGAGCTAATAGTAGGAGTACTACTCTAGAGAAGCAGAATTTACCATCTAGCTAATATAGTACTGCTACAGTTCGATTTGGCTATCTGAATGCTTATTTAGTCTACAGCTACATTCCTTGAGTACTTACTTTACCATTGGTAAAAGTGACCTGCCCAGTCATACCTTCCCTTTCTGTCGAACGAATGAGGTAGAGCTCTACTTTTTACAGTCCAATCGCCACAGTCACTTTTTAATTTTTGACTGGAAGTAAAGAATTGGCGTGGGGTTTTACCTGTGGTCTGAGCTCACTCTTTTGGTCGTATTTTCCACGCTTTATAACTCTCTAGCAAGTCATTCTGCGACAATATATGCGTTTTTACTACCATTAGCAAAGCTAATGGTAGTACAGGGCTACTGTGGCTTGCCTATAAACATTTTTGTTGATATAATATCAACGCAGAGCAAAATACTCGCCTATACATTTAATGGTCAAAACTCAGTTCCCAGGATGCTTAGCTCCATTTAATGAAGCCAACAGCAGTAACAGTATTTTATTAGTTGTTCTCAATAAAACTGACACCATTAAAGATGACCCTGATTAGCCACTAATAACACAATAGCAAGCAGTTGTGAAGTGTCTTTCTGAAGAGTTTTCTTATAAATAGCTACTTCTGAGAATATTTTGTGAATTATATTGATCATGTGTACATAATAGTAATTGATATAAGTCACAAGGCAGTCTTCTCAGATCCAGGAAAACTGCAAGGCCAATTCTTGTGTCTGAAAACTATGTCTGTAAAGATTTTCTGCAAATATGTCAATACCATCTAAGTGAAGAATTGCGTATTATTCTCATTTGCTTTCTCACAGATCACTTTTTGAAAATACCTTTACATACTTACCAAATAGCTATTTGCCGCTGCAGGAGGGTTTGATGAAAGTCATGTTTTGTATGTATGAACACTTCACCAAGAGTGACTCTTCCAGAAAAGGTTGATGGTAGAATATTGCTACCAGTGAATTCCATCGGTATTATACAAACTCAAAGCAATGATGACTCTGATCATGTAAATATTCCTTACTTCCTTACCACTTGTGATGCAAACACTCTTTGTATTCACTGGGTGTCACTTCATTTTTCTTTAATGAGTTGGGCAAGGCATTTAATGGTGTTTCTCTTGGCATTTCTACTACACTTCTCTGAGTTTATAATTAATAATAATAATAATAATAATAATAATAATAATAATAATAATAATAATAATAATAATAGTAGTAGTAGTAGTCTCATGAAAAAATAAGAATAATAATAATAATAAGAATAATAATAATAAGAATATAAATAATAATAAGAGAAGAAGAATAATAATAATAATAATAAGAAAATATAATAATAATAATATAATAATAATATAATAATAATAATAATAATAATATAATAATAATATAATAATAATAATAATAATAATAATAATAATAATAATAATAATAATCTCCAACCAATAGTCTATTGGAAGGCAATGGATAGAAACAGCCAGATGCTGATATTTTTGTGAAGGACTGACGATAATGACGACCATCTCAATAATATCAGAACCAGAGTAGTGTTACGGATGTGGTGTGCTAAACTAGAGGTCTCATTCATCACTGTGAGTACAAGATAAACTCCAACTGTGGTCCTCAGTGTAAAATGTCAAGACTGCCACCATCTTCACCAGCACATCAACAACAATTGCTGAGGTGGCTATTAATTGGCCTTTAGTACTATAAGTTATCTAAATAAGTACATTACTGTACACCATAAAAAGAATAGTTGTAGCGTAGCTTGCTTAAATAAGTACATTAAGCACACCATAAAAAGAATAGTTGTAGCGTAGCTTGCTTAAATAAGTACATTACGCACACCATACAAGAATAGTTGTAGCGTAGCTTGCTTTATCAGTACCAAAACGAGAGCGATGTTTTGTAGTCAAGGAGCTCAATGTTTATTTGAAAGCTTGGAATCAGACTAGGCCGTTCACATATAGAGTATGAAGTATATTCGGGGATATATATAGCTAAATAGCAGAATATTCCATTGCGATTTAGACACGATCGACCAGAAGTCGACATACCACAAGTTAAATGTGAGGTGTGGCTAAATAATTTACTTCCGGTCACTCAAAAGGGGGGTTCGACCGAACCACCACCCCCCCCCTGGCTAACGGGTATGTTTATGACCCGCCAATATCCATTCATTGCTACAATAAACTCTCTGCTGGTATGACACTTTGGGAAAATGGTCTATTCCTCTATTATTTGAAGGTGTTCTTTTATGGGATGATATGAGTTGAGAAACAAGAATTTTAAATTTATTTGAGGGCAGATTAAAAATGTTAGGCGCAATTTCTTTGGTGCTGGATGGTGGATATTGGAATTTTATACAAATTGTAAAAGGTTGGAAGAAAACTGTTCCAGATTTAGCACTAATGCAAATTAAGAGTTACAATAAAAATAGCTTAGTTTTAGCTTTTGTCATCCACTCTACTGGTAGTTTTAACCTCATTAATAACAGCAATAAAAAAATCAACTGGCCCACTTCCTTGTAGCTTTAATTAGGGGTGTGGCCAAATGTTAGCATTCGGGAAGAATTTTTTTTTATTGATTCCGAGTTCTTTAGCCAATCTTTTAATTGTCCCCAACTTAGAGGTGCTGCAAATATATTAGACTCTTAAGAGTTCACCTTGAATCATGTCATTGTCAAGTGAATATATAAACTGTCGTCAAGTGAACATACTCTATACTATATAAAAATATAATACTTTGCTTATATAACTACCTAAGAATTTATAGAAATATGTTATTTTTGAAGTTCTTTGGGAAAAATAAACGAAGTAGCTATTTTCTTGAATGAGGCCAATTGTTGAAGAATATGAGAGACAACACAAATTGAACAAAACTAAGTCAATTGATAGTATAACTAACTAAATCTTCTATATGATTTTGAAGAAATACCAAAACCTAACTAAATTGTCAGGGATAATTAGGGGGAAAAACTAAAACTAAGTCTTCAAGATTTTTTTAGTATGAATAATTAAAACTAAGAAAGTTTGGAATCTCTAAACTAAATCAACACTGATAGTGTAGTTGCTGATGAAGTTAGAATTTTATATAAAATGATCCATATAAAAAATTTAAATTTCTTTCATGAAATAAAAAATGACATCAGAGTGAAATGAAAACACGCAATAGTTCTTTTTTACTCATCATACAGTTATTGTAATTTTCAATTTGTCCATAGGGAACGTTTGGTTGAACACTATAGATGCCTTAGCAGCCAAAAACTATTATTAATCACTTTTCTCACTTACATCAATGACACAGTATTTCTTGTGACTGTGCTCTTTTCCTTTTTAACATATGGATTGTTTTGTTTTACCTGTTTTGTTTGCAGAATCTTAAAACTAGTCACCAAGTAAGTGAAGATGACTATGGCACTACTATAAAATATCATGAAGCTCATCTGCAAGATGCAGGTGACATCAACATTTTCTAACCAGTGTCAATGGAAAATGCATATTGATGGCATTTACCAATCACAGATTCAGAAATTATGAATGATAAGCCTCCTACCTAGATTACAGTGCCACTTTTTCCATTCTCGTCCAGACATTTCAAGGAATTGTCACAAGTGTCTCAGTTAATCTGATGTCTTTGAAGGTTAATAGTGCTGCTTACAGATTTAACAACTTAACACAATGTGCCACACAACTCTACAGGAAAGGGAGCCAACAGGAGAACCAGCTCCACTCACACCAAGTGTAACAAGGCAAAAGTCTCCACAAATTGTGTTGTTGTAATTGCATATATCTGTTGTGAATTTTTTAAAAAATTTTTTGCCAGTCATCACCCTGTATTTATGTGTGTGTTTCACAGCCAAATCTGTGGATCTGTCCCAAGCGTCGTATGCAGGCAGAGTCAAACGAGGTGGTAGAAAAAGGCAGTGGACTCAGTAAGGCAAGGAAAGCACACAGACAGCAGAAAGACAGAGCGTATCACCCATCCAGACAGGCTAGAACCTGCCCAAAGAATTTGCCCCACTGCACAAGGTTGTACACGGCAACAGCTGCAGCGGGATAGAGGAAGTGAGTGGGAGTGAGAAAGGGGAGGAGTCTGAGGTGAGTGAGTACTGGGAAGAGGCAGAAGGAGAAGTGACAGTTGTAGGTGCTAATTGCAGTGGTAAGTGTTGGGAAAGGGAGTTGTGTGTGAGTGATTTCAGTGAATCTATTGACACCTTTCCAAGTAAGAGCAAGATGACAGAGGCAAGTGGTAGAGGAAGTGGGACTGGAGATTTGTCCCAGATACTAGTGACCATGCTGCAACAGCAGGCACAGCAAAGAGAGGAGGATAACAGGAGGATGAGAGAGTTAGAGGAAAGTAGGCTTAGGGCTGAGGAAAGGAGAAGTGGCTAAGTATTAGAATTTAGAAAGGCAGAGGATAGAAGTGAAAAAGGCCAGACTAGAAGATGATAGAGAAGCTTATAGAATTAGAAGGGAAGAAGATAAGGTTAGGAAAGAAGAGGAAAAGTTGGCAAGGAAGGAAACTGACAAGGCTAATAAAGAGGAAGAGAGGAATAGAAGGGAAGAAGAGAAGCTGGAAAGGGAAAGGGCTGAGGAGTTGTAGGAGAGACTGAGAGGCATTGGTAGTTATAAGGATGGAGAAGATTTGGCCGCATACTTGGTGCAGATAGAGCTTGCTTTGAGGGAGAGTGGCATTGATAAGAGAGAGTGGTGTATGAAGTTGATGCCTAGGCTGACTCCAAAGCTAGCAGAAGGAGTGAGACTCAGGATGGAGGCAGGCACCTCCTATGATGAAGTCAGAGGATTTCTGATGGAATGTGCTGGAACAACAGTGGCAGTCTATGGTCACCAACTCTTTGCACTGAACATAGAGTCCATAAGAAGGATGAAATCCAGCCAACAAGCCATTAATCATCTGACTAGAATTGTGCAAGGGCTTATTTCAGGATGCCAATAGTAAGGAGGAAACAGTATATGTCATGGTAAATGCATTGCTGAGGGAGTATCTATCTCAGAATGGCAGCGTGTTCTTGGAATCCTCTATGAGCAACAACATGGAAGAGTTGAGGAGAGTATATTGGATGCCTGGATGTCAACCAGAGCTGTGGGAGACCAGAGTCCCAGGATCCAGCAGTTACAGCACTAACAGAAAGGCAGAGAAACCTATCAAGGAAGCCAGCAGGTCAGACCGCAGCACTGACCATAAGGAAAAGGTGAGCTGCTCAGTATGTGCCAAGGTGGGCCACAGGCAGGAACAGTGTTGGCATGGGTTGGGGAGAGGCACAGACAACTCCAGTCAGGCACCCCGACACTTGTCTGTTTTCTGTGTGGGAAGATTGGCCATAAAAGTATAGCTTGTCCCGAGAGGAGCAGTGACAAGGCCCCAGGTTCAAAGGTGATCAAGAGGGAATTTAATGATGCAAACACCAGAAGGGTAGTGGTGGTTTGCCCAGAAGATTGGAAGAGGAATGTACTGAAGGGTAGTTCACAGTTGTGACATACTCATAGATAGTGGTGCAGATGTGGAAGTGGCTCCAGAGAGGTGAGTCAACAAGGATGATTACACTGGTGAGCAAGTGTGAGCAAGAGTGAGCAGATGGAGCCAGAATGGGTCTAAACGATGTGGCATGGGCAATTTTCAGATTTGGCGGCAACACTTTTAGAAGGAAGGCCATGACAGACGGACAGAGGTGCCATCCCGTTGGTTCCCTCTTTGTAACATGAGAGATCTAGACGAAGTGAGCCATGTAGCCAAGGTGTTCCAACAGATTGAAGGGAGCACTGAGGTAGAACAAGTACAAGTGAACCAGGTCACCACTAGGCTGCAGCACAAACAAATGGCCAAAGAAACCAATGACAGTGAGGCAGTGATCAAACCACTAAAAGGGGCAGTAGTAGAGAAGACTCCAGTAAATAGGAGTCATGCAGGAGAATTGAGCTCCAGCAACAAAGGAGTTGCCATCAAGAGGTAGGAAGGAAGTCAAGCCAGGAGCAGAGCAACCTGCAGAGCCAAAGAAGAAGGCACCTTGTAACCAGAGGCTTCCACCAAGGAGAGGGAAGCAACATCCCTAGAAGGAGAGAAGAATGGATGAGCAACACCTCCAAATGAGGAAGTAGCAGGAGGAGAGACAAAGGGTGGAGCATCATTGCCCCTAGATGAGGAGGCAGGCAAATCTCCAACCAAGACAGGAGATGAGGCCAGCAGAGCAGCACCAGCATCATGACAGACTATAGCTGCCAAGGAGGAGGAGCCCACCCAATATTCGCAAGCAAGTTGCAAGGTTGAGAGTGCAGTTACCAGTAGTAAGGTAGTAGAAGCAGAAGCCAGCAATGGTAATGCAGATGAGGAAAAAGGATGGGAGGTTAAGTTAGTTGAGGAATGGAAGCCAGTTGAGGTGGGTGAGGAGAGGAGTGAGTTCATGAAGGAAGTGAAGAGTGATGAGAGTTTGTCAGTAGCAAGAGAATTAGCTGGTAGAAAGGAAAGAGGGTATAGATGGAGAGATGGAATGCTGGTGCAAACCAGGTTTGTGGATTGAGAAGTTTATGCAGATGTGGTGGTTGTAACCCAAGAAGTTCAGACAGAAGTTGTTGGAAGTAGGGCATGACAGGTATGAACACTTTGGGGTAGAGAAGGTGCTAGGAATACTTAGGAGACTGTTTAGTTGGCCGGGCATGGTGAAAGATGTGCAAGAGTAGTGTGCGAACTATGCCATTTGCAAGAGCCACATCTCCTATGGGCCCAGGAAGGCACCCATGGTGACACATCCAGGACTAAGCGGGACATCTGATGAGAGTGTTGCATTATATTTGGTGGGACCACTTGAAATAGGAAAGAGTGGATGCCATGATGTTGGTTTTGGGTAAAAAAAATTGTGCATAGGTCATGCCAGAAAACCTGGTTGGAGCAGTGGCCATGGCTGTTGTATTGTGAAGGTAAAGATGTGCTGTTTTGTAGTGTATGTGTTCGTGCCCTTAAATTCAAAAGAATCAGTAAAAGTAGAGGTGATCTTGCTTTCACTGTTAAAGGATTTTCTAACTGGAAAGATGGCACTCTAGGAATTAAGAAACATGAGGTATCTGGAAGTCACAAAGATGCCTTACAGGTAATGGTGGTTATACCATCAACTTGCTGTGATGTTGGGGACATGTTAGTTAAGCAGCATAAGCAAGAAAAAAAGGATAACAGGCAGTGCTTATTGAAAATCCTTTCCAATGTACAATTTTTAGCTAGACAGGGATTGCCATGGTGAAGAAACAGACAGTAATTTTACACAGTTACTTCAATTACGTTGTTTGGCTGATCCTAGAAGTGACTCTTGGCTTTCCAAAACAACTAACGAGTATACATCTCACATTATACAAAATGAAATATTGAAAGCTATGTATCTTAATATAATTAGAAAAATAGCCTCACAAATTCAAGAATCATATTTCTTTTGTATTATGTGTGATGAATGTTGTGACATATCCAACAGGGAGCAGCTAGTTGTATGTATTAGATGGGTTGATTCCAAGCTCCAAGCTCATGAAGAATTTATAGGTATGTATACATTATCTGATATAAAACAAATACCATTGTTGCAGTAATTAAGGATACCCTTACTAGGCTTAATCTGAGTCTTAAGTAGTGTCGAGGTCAATGTTATGATGGGGCCAGTAACATGACTGGCTGCAGAAATGGAGTTTCAACCAAAATTTGTGAGGAAGAGCATAAGCTTTATTTTTGCATTGCTATGGGCATGCACTCAACTTAGCTGTGAGTGACACAGTTAAAGGATGTCAATTTATACAATATGCTCTTGACACAGCATTTGAAGTATCTAAACTTATTAGTTTGTCACCTAAACAAGCTGCACAATTTCATAAACTAAAAGCAGAGCTCAGCCCTATTGGTGCAGGTTTTCGTGTTTTATGTCCAACTCGATGGACTGTGAGGGCAGCTTCATTGAAATCTATACTGGACAATTATATAGTACTGCAGGAGTTGTTTTATTGCTGCAACATAGTGATAATTTGAGTAAAACATTACAATCACCACACATAACAGCAGCAGAAGGCCAGAGGAGTATGACAATACACTTAGCAAATGTAGCTCTGATGAAGCTTATGATTTGTTTTGGAAAAAAGTTGAGCATTCTTGTCAATCTCTAGATATTGAGGAACCGACATTACCAAGGAAAAAAAAGCTTCCCAAGAAATTAGATGAGGGTTCTGAAGGAATTTTATTTCCAAATCCAAAAGATTATTATCGCAAGAACACAGGGTGAAAGCACTGCAGGATTATAAAAAGCCATCCAGCAAGAAGCAGCTGCGTGCTTTCCTTGGTACTGTCAACTTCTATAGGAAGTTTGTGTCAAACATCCATAGGTGGACGTCCAAGCTGACAACTGCCACCTCAGATGACGAAACTGTAATGGTCAAGTAGACTGGATCCATGGAGGATGCATTTTATCAGCTTGTGAGTGTCTAGTTAGCCATATGTCACTGTGTATTCCTGTGTGTCATGATTCGTTTGTAGTGGAGACTGACGCCAGTGGCACTGGTGTGGGTGGTGTTTTGCTGGTCAGGAGAGACGGCCAGCTATGCCCTGTATCATTTTATTCTGCTCAACTCCAGGGAGCAGAGAAGAATTACTCGTCCCAGGACCTGGAAGAATTGGTATTGGTAAAGACACTCAGACATTTCAGCTTATGGCTCCAAGTTTGAGGTGATCACAGATCACTAGACGTTGATGTCCATTCCAGATGGACCACAGAAGAAAAAGAGGGTACTGAGGTGGGCACTGGAGCTCACAAATTACAACTTCACAGTGTGACCTACAGGAAGGGACAGGAAAACACTGTAGCTGACTGGCTCAGCCGCCAGTTCGAGGAAAACGAGTTGAAGAACAGAGACGGAGCCAGAGAGTGAGAGAGGGAGAATAAGAAGCAGCTGCCAGCAAGAACGGAAGGGAGTGGCAGCCAGTCTTAAAAGAGGGAGGGGGGAGATATGAGAGAAGTCACACTCCTCTCACATGGACATGACCATTGGAGACAGAACTCCTTAGCTAAACACATATTTAATTCTATGTCATGCTCACCTGTTCACTAGTTTCTTGTTTAGTTCGAGGTCATGCTCATCTATTTACTGGGCATGAGCGAAGTTATGTATTAGGGCTGAGCACATGTCTGAGGTCAGTCAGTCACACAGTTTAGTTGATATAGTTATCCTCTGGCAATCTTGTTATCTCTAGCTAACTGAGCCTCACAAGGCCATGGCTAGGTATACAGACCAATAATGTTCAACCTAACGTCTCCTATGGACAAATCAAATATAAAACCGATGAGTATTAATAAAACACAAACTATATAGCAGATGAAACTTGCGTGTCTCTAGTAGTTTTTAGCTTTCACTCAATATTTATTATTTTTTTAATCTTAAGAAAATTTCATATAACATTTTATTACTTTATCACAACATAAAGATATATATATAGTGCTTATTACATGAGTCAGAGTGTGATATGGTGAAATATATCATGAACAGGCCAATTTATTTTCAATGCCTGAGAGTGAAATATCTAGCCATATCACTCTGCCTAAGCGTACGTAATAAGTGGTATATTCCTGTGATTGGGGAGTACTCTGCCAGCTTATTAACAAGTGGAGGCCACAAAGTATTTGTTGCTGCCACCAGAATCAGTACAGCACAATTTTCACCTACTCCTGTCTCATGAGTTTTATATTTGATCTCTGTCCATAGGAGACATTAGGTTGAACATTATCATTTTCAACTACTGCTGGCCGATGAGTTTCATGATATTCTCCTATGCCATAATTACCTTCACTCAACTCGTCAGTAATTTTAAGATTCTGAAAAAAATAAACCATGAACATCATCAGAACAAATATGAAAGGAGAAAAATACAATCATAAGTACTATGAAAAACTATTATTCATAGCTTTCTTGTGCCATGAAATATCTAGTTATGTATTAGTATAGCTTTTTGCAATGAAATGGGTAAATGTAATCGAGTAAGAGAAGCTAAATGTGCAAGAGACACTCACCCTATTCTCAGCAGAAACTTCAATTGTAGTACTCCCATACTACTTAGCACAAAGCAAACCTACCTACCCCAAAACAGCCCGTGTAAGTGCTATAAACCTTTCCCACATGCGCACTTCAACGCGCAGAAAGTTAGCATGGCCACACCCACATACATAATAGGCCTTGAGAGTTCGGGTGATTGGAAGTAGTAGCGTCTATCTTATAAGTGAAAAGTGCCGTAACATGATGATCATCTTGTTACTTATATATACTTTTACACTACACGTGGTGGAGGGTAAGTAACATTAAAATAAATCACAGTATAGTTAAAAATTATTTTATTTATGTAGCGTTTTGGTGGTCTGGGAATGGTTAATTGTTATTGAACTGAAAACATTAAAACTAAATGTAAATTTTGCAAGATAATAAAAAGTCAGTTGAGATTAATGTAAAAAGTAAAACTAAAAGATTCAAAATAGCAAATGTATCCTAGAGAAGGTAAAACAAAACATAGTTTCTATCCATACATTTAGCCACTATATAGCTAATAATTAAGACATGGTAATATCAAATAACCTTCACTGTAGTGCTATTATATCTTAATTTAAACCTCGATTTTGACTTAATAAGTTCTTACTAAAACCTTTATGTATAGCTAGCTTTAGCTATCCCAAATTGCGTGTCTAAATTAGTTCATAATTTGAATAATACCTGGCGTTTTACCAGCTGGTGATTACAAAATTATTTCTTGGACAAAATACCAATTTTTTTGGCATTACCTAGTTAGGCATCAGTATAGCAGCTTGTGCAATGATAAAGATAGATTTAATTGTAGTCTTTACAATGAAAACTACACATGCAAGGCACAGTGAGTGTGCCTTGCATGTGGTTGCCTCAGAGAATCTTCATTTGTAGCACTTGGCATACTATTCAGCACAAAGCAGAACTACAGAGGGCAGCAAGAATATATTAGCTTACCTGACTACAAAGTGCTCTCAAGAGGCACTATATCAAGAATCGGTCGAAATGCAGAAACCAAATCTCCAAAAACATAAAAATCTGAGTAGCTAAGTTCATATCTAATAAAAGGATTAATAACTTGTAGTTTTCAATATCATTGCGTGGTGGACAGACTATCACTATAAACAGACAGAACCACTACTATACAAACCTTTCCGGTGCGCTGCGCAGTTACGGTTAATAACGCGCAGAGTTAGCGTGGCCACTTGTAGCGTTTATCCTAAAAGTTAAAGTGCGGTAACAAAATGATAATGATTTTGTTACTTATTTATACTTTTACGCTGCATCTAGTGGTAGGTAAGTTACATTGATACGAAGGACTTTAAAGTACAAAAATAAGATACAATACTGTGTAAATTAATTTGTAAGAATTGGCAATTTGAAATTAATTGATCTCGTTAGCTTTTCTACAGCTAATAATGTTATTTTAGCTTTTAAATATTGAACTAGCAATTTGTCAGGACATATAGTGTTAGTAGATAGATACTCTTGTGACTTGTACCTATTCTGGTAACTCACTAAGTAATGTGTGAGGAAGCAGGTATCATAGGACTTTAAGAGCCCCAAGACTTAGCCAGTTCACCTCAACACCTTTATACGACATCCAGCACAATTTAAGGCTTCGCTCAATTTATACAATGCTGTTCGAATTCACAATTTGCGCCCAACATTTATTTGACTAAATTGTTTGTCCAGTTTGACTTCGGCGTCGTTCATCTTGGGCATTCTTTGAATTTCTACATGGAGGAATACACTTCATCATAAGCGTCTGTTGAAATAGAATATAATTTGTCTTGGAGTGTTGCCATTAATGATAATTGGGCTTCACTAAAACCAGAAGTAGGAAGTCTACAATCATTGTAAGGGCTTGAGATCGTGAACTCTCTACTCGAAGAATAACGAAGAATCTTCTCATGGATTTTAGGATAGAGTACTAGCTTGCTCACCATTTGTGTCCAAGAACAATACAAAAGAAGCGTTGTGTTAAGTGGCATCATTGTAAGGTAGAACTGTGCGTGATAGGTTAGCGCTGGCCACACTTACTTCGTGGCGATGAGATTTGAGTGTTTGGACGTAGCTTTTGTTTTACACATAAGAAAAATGTGTTATTATAAAGCGATGATCATTTGGTTATTTTAAATGAAATAACTTTGTGTAAAATTTTATATTATGGAGTGTTAGAAATAGTATTGTTATGCTTTACTAATTATTAGAATGAAAACATTTTACAATAAGTAAATCTCACAAGATATCATTACCTAACTATGATAAGTCAGTCAGTTGTAAAAATCAGGACTAATTGATGTATTTAAAGAATCAAGTAAAAAAATCTGACCAGAATTGTAACCCAAAAGTAGATATAATTTTTATACCATTAACTACTAAAAAATTATGATTAATCCTTTCACATAGCATTATCAGATAAACTCAACTAAAACTAAAATTGCCATCAGTATTATGTAAATTACCAATTAATTGAGATTTGAAATTAAAGAGAAAGCTCTTCCTGAACTCTTAGTCAGCACTTTTTTGGAAAAAATTCACAACAACAATAAAAAACAAAAAAACTAAGTCCAAACATCATGTATTTCTTGCAACGTAAAACAACAGCTTGAAATGAATTGAAAATAACTGCAACAGCAACATTAACTTGTAAGAAATATAATAGCAATTGGTAAAGCTTTTAACCAATGTCTTCATTAATATTTGTACAAAGTTTATTTTTAACATTTTTGAAACAGGCATTTTAGAAGTAGAAGTCAATGGAATCCCTCAAAAGTATCTGAATCACTTGGTCAAAGTTCCCTACAATGCTAAAGTTTCCCTAACTTGCAGGTCACAGAATGTGGAATTATTAACGTTTATCAATACAACTCTAGATCTGGATCAAAACTTTCTGAACGGACTTTCACCCTACTTATTCATATCAGCTAATGTTACAATTGACCACTTTAATGCAAGGAACAGAGGATTTTACAGCTGTGCAACAAATATTCATTCAAAATCATTACAAAGGACGTTAATCACAACAAGTGAGTGTATTATCATTCAGTTACACTGCAGTGCACATGTAGACTCACAGTTCTGATTGGAGTGTGACATCTTGGTATAACTTGCAATACAGTACAAATAGATTGAATATTTTAAGGTTATTACATATGGCATAAAAGATATAGCTGATTAGGCATTAGTTATTTAACAGTCTACTTTGTATACCATGAAATTATAGTATTGCATTACATCTTCTTCAATTGGGCTGTTACTTCTTGAAGGTGGTAAAGAAAAAGTGAGAAAAACTAATGCAATTTTTGTCAATTGTATATAATTAGCAAATTAAAATTTAGGTGAACATAAATTTTCCAAAACTCTTTCAGGTTTTTCACTATGTAAGAAGCTCCGTATTCATTTGTTCTGAAGCAACTCCAATCTGTTTGCATCATTAATACTTAGCTCTATTTTTGTAATGAATGCATACTTCTCTAAATAATGTACATTATTTCAAGATTCTTCAGTTAAGGTCTTCAGTGGTACGTAAATGGGAGGCCTGTAGGCCCCTCAAATACTATATTTCACGTCAAAAATGATGGACTGAATTCATATCTGAGATTCAAACAAGATGATAATCAAACATACGGAACCTTTATGTTGAAAGTCAATGGTACAAAATGGAAGGATACTCTAATGTTGCCTCATCATCAGCAAATTTCCAATCTTTTTGAATCCTCCAAACATAATATACTTAAACTAGTGACCAAGATAGTAAATGGAAATATTCTCTCTGATGTCAAAGCTACTCCTAACTCTCAATCTGATACGTCTGATCAATTTAAATCACTTAAGAAACAAAACCCTACGAACAGAAAATACTTACCGGGTATAATTCGCTTAGGACAAGATAAGAAACAAAAAATTAAACCAAAAAGTCATTACGTCCGTCAAGACTCAATCTTTTCTTCCCGAACAAACTTGGCGCCTGACAAAAAGGATAGTGATAGAAAATTCCTAAAAGAAGTAATTCGTTTAAGACAAAACAGGAAAGAAGAAAGTACAGTCAATGAATGGACACGCCTACCTGCTCATGCTAAATCTCTAGAGAAGAATGTCCACAAAAAGTTCGTTCAAGGAAGCAACATTTTACAAACTCTCTAATCTGATTTTAGTGAGTTAAAACAAAAAGTAATTTCGACAAATTATTCCTTAATTTATTTATAGCTAATAAAAAAATATTGTTGAAGTAATTGAAAATGGGGCTTGATTAGCTACACTGTCTCTTAAATAGTATGATGCTAATGTTACGATTTAGGAACAGTTTAAATGTCACCATTATTAAATTCCACTGTATGATAATATAAGTCAACTAAATAATTCCAATAGTGCATCTGTAAGTAAGTCTGAAATTTAAGTAAGCTTATTTAACATTCACTATACTCCTATTTCTATATACATGAATAGAGAGAGAGAGGCAGACAAAGAGAGAGAGATAGGCAAACAGAGACAAAAAGAGAGATAGGCACATGAACAGCTGATAGATGGACAGACAGACAGACAGACAGACAGATAGATAGACAGTCAAACAAACAAACAGACAGACAAACAAACAGGCAAACAGTCAGACACACTAACAGACTTGCATGCTTACAGCAAAAAGAAACTTCCAATTATAATGCTCTGAATTTTTAGATCCAACACCTAATAAGACTATTAAGAAGACTCCTCCAAGTAGCTTGACACTCAATAGGAACAACAGTAGAGGAAGTAAAGAAGAAACTGAAGTCGTTCATTTAGGTCAAAACAGAAAACTGAAAAACCTGCTCAATGAATGGATCCGTCAGCAGATTCAAACTAAGCGAATACATCTCTATGCCAACCAATATTCATCTGTTCATCAAGAACAATTGGATCCTAGCAACAGACAACAGAATGTGAAATCTCATGATACAGACAGAGTTCCTTCTCCAGCTTTTCCAACAGATTTACGTAAGTAATAAAACGGATTTACACTTACACATTTTAAAATCCAATTCTTGAATAAACGTAGCCTGAGTATTGAGTCTATTTTCTAATTTGGCCACATTTTATTCCTTCTGAACACAATATGGTAAATGAAATATTGTGAACCTTTAGGAATAAATTAAAAATCAGTTTTGATAACTAAACATATTGCTTTGAATTGATTAGAAAATATAGCAGTACAATACAAAAAGTACAATGAATCTCAGCATAGATTACAATTGTCTTATTTGGCAACAATTTTAGTCTAATAATAATTAAGTAATTATTGTTATTTTGCAGTAATAAATAGCTTGTAAAACTGTATATTATGACCAGAATGGATAGATTTAAAACACTTTCATCTTCATGCATCCATGAAGTGAATAAAAAAAATTGTATCAGTGTTTTATCATTGTAATACATGGTAATAATTATAAATACTAGCATCTTTACAAGTAGAGGTGAATGGCAAAGTCCAGAAATATCTTCATCATTTGGTGAAAGTTCCATATGATGCAAAGGTTACATTGAAGTGCACTTCACCAACTGCGAAACTACTAACTTTTGTTAACACAACTTTAGACCTGGATCAAAACTTGTGGAACGGACTGTCACCATATTTGTTTGCATACGCAAATATTACAATCCATCATTTTGATGTGAAAAATAGAGGATTTTACAGTTGCACCACCAATGTCAATACTAAATCAGTAGAAAAGACACTGATCACAACAAGTGAGTTCAGAATTTTTTATGAATGTATATTGATGCGTGTCATTTATTGAAAATGCAGTTTCAGTAATGACCATTATTACACATCAAAAACACAATTGAAAGATTAAGATTAAGTACCAAGCACGTAAGAACAAGTGAACCACCTATAAACTTACTCAGATTTCAATGCTGTACTACTAGCTAAACCATTAATTTTACTGATAATGTTTCATATGAAGACGTGCACTTCTGAAATATGAAATCAATTGTAGAATCTGATGGTACTCTAGTTGTAATTATTCCATGTTTCTATTTAATAATAGCAATCACCAATATAATGGTGACTTTTGGGATGTCAACCTGATAGCTAAGAAGTTGAAATGAGATGCACTATGTAGAAATTATGCACTTGATTTTCTCCAATGCTGAGAAATATATGTATATATATTCCAAGCTAGATATCTTCACAATGATATTTTTAGGTACTGTGAGATATATCATGATATCACAAAATGTTATCTCAAGGCTGTATTGAGCAAGCTCATTACCAGAGTAGTCATAGCAACCAGGCATGGTGTACAAGTTTTCTTGGTTTTTATAGCTACTTTTACTCTAGTGGAGCCTACCCAGCCAGGCTAGAGCAGCTGCTGTAATATCAGCTGGGGTTGTGGGGAGCCCCTAGTGAGTTTTCGCTAACCTTACACCTTGATTTACCAAAAAAAATCTCTTCAGTGAAGAGATCTAGTGTGGAATAAACAACTTATTACACTCTTCAGAGTCTTATGGCTAGATATTTCACTCCCAGGCTTTATTTTCACTCTACTTTGGCTCTTGAAAATAAATTAGCCTGCTCATGAAATATTTTACCATATCATACTCTAACTCATGCAATAAGTATTATATATATATATTTTAACTCTTTTCCATTATTAATTATACATTCTAATAACAGATAAATAACAGAGTGAAATATCATAGGTTATTTCAAGGTCAAGTACCTAAAAATATCATTGTGAAGAAATCTAGGGTGGAATAAATATATTTATTCCATGCTAGATATCTTCACAATGATATTTTTAGGTACTGTGAGATATCTCAAGATATCACAAAGTGTTATCTCATGGCTGTATTGAGCAAGCTCATTACTAAAGTAGTTATAGCAACCAGGCCTGGAGTACAAGTTTTCTGGGTTGTTACAGCTACTTTTACTCTATTGGGGCCTACCCAGCCAGGTTAGAGCAGCTGCTATATTATCAGCTGGGGTTGTGGGGAGCCCCTAGTGAGTTTTCTCTAACTTTACACCTTGAGTTACCAAAAAACTACTTCAGTGAAGATATCTGAATAACATCTTACTATACTATACAAGTTGAGAATATATATATATATTTTTTTTTTAACTCATTTCCATTAATAATTATACATTCTAATAACAGATAAATTTGAAGTTAACATAACAGATTTAATCCAGGAAAGATTGGGAAATTCCATTTATACAACAATACTAGCTCAGTATACAGGCTTTCCTGAGAAATTGCTTCAGTGGTACGTAAATGGGAGGCCTGTAGGCCCAACTACTGTATTTGACGTGAAATCTGATGGACTGAATTCATACCTGAGATTCAAACATGATGTTAATCAAACAAATGGAACCTTTATGCTGAAAGTGAACGGTACAAAATGGAAGGATACACTAAAGTTGTCTCATTCTCAACAAATTTCAAGCATTTTAGAATCCACAAAAAATAGTGTTAAGAAAGTAGTAACCAAAATATCACATGGAAGTTTTCTGTCTGATGTCACAGCTTATCCTGATCCTCAATCTGACACATCTGTTAATGAGTACTTATCACATAATACATATAAGTCAACGAGCAGAAAGTTTAGACCTGAAGTCATTCGTTTAGGTCAAAACAAGACACAAAAACCTAAACCAAAGAGTCATTATGTCCGTCAAAACTCCATTTTTTCTTCACAAGCAAACTTGGCACCTAACAAAGACAAAAATAGTGATAGGAAATTCCTAAAAGAAGTGATTCATTTAGGACAGAACAGGAAACAAGAAAATACTGTCAATGAATGGAGTCACCTACCTGCTCATGCTAAATCTCTAGAGAAGAATCCCCACAAAACAATTGTTCAAGGGAAAAGTATTTTACAAACTCTTTCACCAGATTTGAGTGAGTTAAAACTTAACTATAACATTATTTTTAATCTATTAGCAGTTGCTTGAATGTGAAGCTATTAAAACAATGAAATTTGATTACACAGTCTCGTAAATAATATCGTGCTAATGTTACCATTTCGGTGCTGCATAAGATTTAGCAATTATTACATTTTCTTTTAGTTATAAGCATTACACAATGTGTATATATATGATCATTTCATTGTAATGTTATAAATACTAGCATCCTTACAAGTAGCAGTAAATGGCAAAGTTCAGAAATATCTCAGACATTTAGTGAAAGTTCCGTATGATGCCAAGGTCTTATTGAAGTGCATTTCACCAACTGCAAAACTACTGACTTTTGTTAATGTGGCATGAACAATATTCATTAGTTGGTTGTCATTAATATTCATTACATTGTGGTCACATTTACTTCCTGTTATATTTCTATTTAGACTTGTTACTGTTGAATATTATTACTTCTTGTTATTATCTGAAGTTGAATCATAGACTAATAGTTTAGCTAACTAAGAAGCTATATTGAAACTTGCACATGGTGGCAGCGGTGGGATGGCAACAAACATTACGCTAAAACCCCCAGGAAGGTTTGACTTCAGACACCCAGATGAGTGGCCTAAATGGAAGCGCAGGTTTACTCAGTACCTAGCAGCTACGGGGCTGGACCAAGAAGGTGACGTCCGCAAAGTGAGTACTCTACTCTACTGCATGGGCGAAGAAGGCGACGATGTACTAACCTCTACCAATATTTCGGCAGCAAACCGGAAAAAGTTCGATACTGTGCTGAACAAATTCGATTCGTTTTTCGATGTGAGGAAAAATGTAATTTACGAGCGTGCAAAGTTCAATCAGAGGAACCAAGCAGAGGGCGAAAGTGCGGAACAATACATCACAGCTTTGTATAGCCTGGTAGACAATTGCAACTATGGCGCTCTGAAAGAAGAGATGCTCAGGGATAGATTAGTGGTAGGCATTAAGGACAAAACTATGTCACAAAAGTTACAAATGATGGCTGATCTGACCTTGGAGAAGGCGAAAAAAAGAAATTCGTCAAAAAGAAGCGGTGTGTGAGCAACAGCAAGAGTTGCAAGCAGGTGTGAACAAGCCCTGCAATAACCTTGATGAGGTCAAGCAAAAGCCACAATCAAGATACAAAATCAGCAAGAGAGGCCAACACTACAAGCCACAATCTAACGGAGGAGGAGCTCGTTTGCCAAAGCAAAGCCAAGCTTGTATGAGATGTGGTAAACCTTATCACTCTGCTCCAAACAAATGCCCAGCGCTGAGCTCTACTTGTTTTAAATGTCACAGAAAAGGTCATTATGGGTCCCAATGTAAGTCAAAAACTATGGCTGAGGTGGAAGTCAGCACAGATGAAGAGGAGATTTTCTTAGGAGCTGTTACATCAAAGAAAGACAACACTTGGACAGTCACAGTGCAGCTTCAGCAAAAAGACATTCAATTTAAGATGGATACTGGTGCGGAGGTGACAGTAATTTCAGACAAAGTATATAACTCACTTCCAGAGGTTCAACTGAGTAAACCAACCAAGACTTTATATGGACCGGCTCGACAAAAACTTGATGTGATGGGACAGTTTACAGGAATACTCACTCATGGAAACCACACCCACTCAGAGAACATCTTCGTAGTGCGAGATTTACAGACCAATTTACTTGGCTTACCATCGATTACTTCTCTCCAACTCATTCAGAGGATTGATGCAACACTCTCAGAAACGATGACCATACAAGAACAATTCCCAAAAGTTTTTACTGGACTTGGTACATTGGGAGATGAGTACACCATCAAGTTGAAGGACGATGCACAACCTTATGCTCTTCATACTCCAAGACGAGTTCCATTTCCCCAGAGGAAGCAAGTCCAAGATGAGCTCAATCGCATGGAGTCACTAGGAGTCATATCGAAGGTGAGTGACCCCACTCCATGGTGTGCTGGCATGGTTGTTGTCCCTAAGAAAGATGGCTCAGTAAGAATATGTGTAGACCTAAAACCATTAAACGAAAGTGTGTTGCGTGAAGTACATCCAATACCTAGGGTGGAGGAAGTTCTAGCTCAGCTAACAGGGGCTACAGTTTTTAGCAAAATTGATGCGAACAGTGGATTCTGGCAAATACCATTATCACCAGAGTCACGCCCACTCACTACTTTCATTACCCCATTTGGAAGGTATTGGTTCAATAAATTGCCTTTCGGAATATCCAGCGCACCAGAACTATTTCAAAAACGTATGAATAAAATCCTAGAGGGTCTGGAAGGGGTTACTGGTTTGATCGATGATACCCTAATATATGGCAAAGATATGGCTGAACATGATGCACGTTTGGCTAAAGTAATGGAACGATTAGAGGCATCAGACGTAACATTGAATGGTGTGAAGTGTGTTTTCAGGAAATCTTCCATGAAGTTTCTTGGTCAATTGATCAGCAAAGATGGAGTCAGGGCAGATCCAGAGAAGACTAGTGCTGTGAGGAACATGGAAGTACCACATTCAGTCTCAGATCTCAGGAGGTTCTTAGGTATGGTGAATCAACTGGGGAAATTTTCTCCAAGAATCTCAGAACTGACACAGCCGATGCGAGAGCTGCTTAGCAACAAGCGAGCATGGCTATGGGGGCCAGAGCAAGATGAAGCTTTCAAGAAAGTTAAAGAAGAGCTCTCGGTGCCAACATCTCTAGCACTGTACAACCCTAGTGCACAGCTAAAAGTTTCAGCAGATGCGTCTTCTTTTGGGTTAGGTGCTGTTCTTTTTCAACATGAGGAAGACACTTGGAAACCGGTTGTCTATGCGTCCAGATCAATGTCAGAAACTGAGAGAAGATATGCTCAAATAGAGAAGGAAGCGTTGGCTACAACATGGGCATGTGAGAAGTTTACTGACTACATCTTAGGGAAAAGATTTTTGATAGAGACGGACCACAAACCCCTCGTCCCACTGTTAAACACGAAGCAGCTCGACTGTATGCCTCCACGAATTCTCCGATTTCGACTGCGACTCGCCAGGTACGACTATCTAGTCCATCATGTACCAGGAAAGGAGATGTACACAGCAGATACATTGTCTCGAGCACCTTTGGCTGGAAGTGAAGGAGATGTACATTTGGAGAAAGAAGTGGAATCATTTGTGGTCAACATCGTTAAATCTATTCCAGCTACACAGCAAGGTCTGAACAAGTACAGACAAGCACAACTGGAAGACCCAGTCTGCCAGCAAATCGCTGAGTACTGCCAACATGGATGGCCAGGAAAAGCATCAGTGAGGCAAGATGTCGCACCCTACTGGCAGTGGCGAGATGCTATCACCCAAAACGATGAATTGCTGATGTACGCTCACAGAATAATCGTACCCAAGACTTTACAGAAGGAAACATTGATGAAGATTCACACAGGTCACCAAGGAATAGAGCGGTGCCGAGCCAGAGCAGCTATGTCAGTCTGGTGGCCTGGAATTAGCCAGCATATTGCTCAGATAGTACAACAATGTGTGGAGTGCGCAAAGTATGCAACTCATAACAAGGAACCACTCATAACTACACAACTTCCAGAATACCCATGGCAAATAGTTGGGACTGATCTTTTTGAAATTGATAAAACTTACTATCTACTCATAGTGGATTATTTCTCTAGATATCCGGAGGTGTTCCAGTTGAAATCAACGACATCAACTATGGTTATTAATGTTATGAAACAAGTATTTTCAAGACATGGTATACCTGAAATAGTACGGAGTGACAACGGCCCACAATATGCTTCATTGGAGTTTGCTGAGTTTTCTAGTTCATATGACTTTCAGCACATTACCAGCAGCCCAAAGTATCCACAAAGTAATGGTGAGGCAGAGCGAATGGTCCAAACTATTAAACGCATGTTGAAGAAGCCACAAGAGATGTATATGGCACTCCTAAGCTATCGGTCAACACCATTGCCCTGGTGTGGATTGTCTCCTGCTGAACTATGTATGGGGAGGCGGTTGAGAACATCAATTCCTCAAGCAACAAAGCAGATGATGCCGGAATGGCAATACTTGGAGGAGTTTCGGGAGAAAAACAAAGAGTACAAGAAGACTCAAAAGCACAATTTTGACAAGCGTCATCGGACCAGAGATTTACCAGAAATACCTGAAGGATCACAAGTTTGGATCAAATCTGAGAAGCAGCCTATCGAAGGAACGGTACTGTCATCAGCTGGACAGCCAAGGTCATATGTCGTGGACACTCCTACCGGTCAATTACATCGTAACAGGAGTCATCTCAAAATTATTCCTCAACAATCAGGAAAACAAAAGAAGCATCCAAAACGAACATCCAAAGTCATTATCACAAGATCTCGAGCCAAACAAGCTGACACGGGAAAGGGAGATGTGGCATGAACAATATTCATTAGTTGGTTGTCATTAATATTCATTACATTGTGGTCACATTTACTTCCTGTTATATTTCTATTTAGACTTGTTACTGTTGAATATTATTACTTCTTGTTATTATCTGAAGTTGAATCATAGACTAATAGTTTAGCTGACTAAGAAGCTATATTGAAACTTGCACAGTTAACACAACTTTAGACCTGGACCAAAACTTGTGGAATGGACTGTCGCCATATTTGTTTGTATACTCAAATATTACTATTAATCATTTTGATGTGAAAAATAGAGGATTTTACAGTTGCACCACCAATGTCACTACTAAATCAGTAGAAAAGACACTGATCACAACTAGTGAGTTGGAAGTGTAAATTTATAATAGTATCAGCATGTGATGTGGGTATCCATTGAAAAAGTAGACTTAATTTAGACAATACAATATTACCGTTCTAAGCACGTCGAGATAAAGCAACATACTAGCTTTAATGCATGTAAAAATGATGTGGTAGACTTCAAAACGTATCCACCTACTTCATGTTAAAGCAGCTACCTAATATAGAATACCCCATATTGTGAATAGTATTCTGTTATATAGTGAAATAAGTTGTGCTGGAGATGTTATTTTGTGAAGCAATGCACTTTAGAAATATGCAAGCAATTTTAGGATTCGATTATACTGCCATGAAACATTGCGTTACTAACATTAAATCATTGACTTATTCACCCAATTATACATGCTAATTCCAGATAAATTTGAAGTGAACATAACAGATCTAATTCAGGAAAGATTGGGCAGTTCCATTTATACTACAATACTAGCACAGTATGCTGGCCTTCCTGAGAAATTGCTTCAATGGTACGTAAATGGGAGGCCTGTAGGCCCCTCAAACACCATATTTAATGTGAAATCTGATGGACTGAATTCATATCTGAGATTCAAACACGATGATAATCAAACATATGGAACCTTTATGCTAAAAGTGAATGGTACTGATATGAAGGATACGTTAAATATCCCTAATCTCCAAGAAATTTCTAGTCTCCTTGGATCTTCAAGATCGTTTCTTAACAAAATAGTAGCCAAAGTAGTAAATGGAAATCTTCTTTCTGATGTAAAAGCTATCCCTGACACCCAGACTGATACATCATCAAATGAATTCTTGTCACAAAGTAACTATAAGACTACTAGTCTAGGAATAATCCGTTTGGGTGAGGGCAGGAAACAGAACATGGACTCTTTGAAAAGTCATAGAAATATGAAATTGTTAGTTCCAACTTCACCAACTACTCCACTAAACTTGCGTAAGTTAAAACAATAGTCAACATTATCCAAATTTGTTAGAAAGGAGTAAAAGGAAGAAAGGTTTATACTACTTTTAAAATAGTAAAAAAATTCCTTCACTTCCATTAAAAACCTACAAGCAGGCAAGTTTACCTTTACTTTGTACTTGATCCTTAGCCATGACTAATAGATGAAAATTAGTCCAGACAACAAAATTGCTGATTACTTCAGCAATATTTTTCTGAGAATATGAAAGTAGCATTCATTTTAAATTTCTTTAATTACCATTCTCTTTACATTTCATTTAATTGTTGCTATATATCAAGTGAAAGTGATATAGATGTCCAATAGCAGATATACTAGTTTTGACATGAAATAAAAATTGTATACTTTCAAATCAGGTATTATTATAGTTTGCTCTATTTAAATATTTAGATATTGCTTAGTCATTTGCATTCATACAAACGAAATAATTTGACAGAATTTACGCACGACATTCAATAAAATTATTTTTTCCTACAGCATCAGTACAAGTTGAGAAAAGCACAAAATTACTTGCAAGTAGAAATAAGAATTATAACTACAAACTTGGAGAGAATATGTTATATTCAGGCCATGACAGGAAACAAGAAAGGAGGGTTAAGGAAAGAATGTCCCAATCACATCAAACTAAAGCACCCAGTCACGATGTTGATCAAATATCTCAGCAACAGCAGATGGACTCGGGGAAGAACTATGTTACAACTCAAGAAGAGAATGCCTACAAAAAATATCATCCCAAACATTTTGCTTCACCAACTACTCCTGATGAGTGTGAGTTTTAAGAAGTTTTAGCTAATTAAATATTCTGAATACTCACATTTTTTCTTTTGTATGGATTTTGTTGAACGCTAGAATATATTATTTAAATACATAGCACACCCACCAGTTGAGGTAAGGGACAGTTTACCACATAACCAATACAATCAAATAAACAGCAAGTTTGAAACTGGAACACATCACTCACCTCAGTCAAAAGAAAACCAAGACAAGACGATCGAGAAATGGATGTCTAAAAGTATTCCAACTAAAGCACCAAGTGACAATGTCAATTCAGATTCAAAGACTTTCCAAAAACAGAAAATGGACTTCACTAATAGAAAGAATTATATAACTTCTCAAGAAGAAAATATATACAAAACAATGGAGTCAAAAGTAACTCCATCCACATCAAGTTCTTTACCAGATGATTTATGTGAGTCTACATCAAAATTATTTTCTCTTAGCTGTAGCTAAGTTCAATCGATTATTGTTTCTGAAAGAACTTTTGTAGCACAATTCGTTTAGTTTTTATGTCGTGTCAGCTCAGATGTTGTTAGCTCAATTCTTAAAATGGAATAATTTATGCCTCATTTTCTTTCATTATTTGTAATTTTTGCATAATTTGTGAGGAAATAATCAATTCAGATGGCATTTACATGTATACATTTATTACATTTCTTCTGCTGTTCTGTTTGAATGATATTAAATTGTTAAGTTAAAGTGGAGTGTAATTGTAATAATTTATTGGTGTAATACTTTATTATTGCTCAACTGGATAGTAAATCACCATTATTTAATAACTGTACAGCAGTCCACCAAGATGATGTAAATGATCTTTTACCACATAAGAAAATTAGCCAATTTGACAGTAAACTAGGAACAGAAATGTTTAACTTGGGACAAAAGAATGAAAAGCAAAACAGGGCCAAGGAAAGGTTGTCTCAACTGATGGGGACCAACACAAGAAGTTTCAATGTCAATCAAATGAGTCAAAATTCCAATAGTTTTCCACTACAGCAGGAGGTTCCAAAAAATGAAAAGATAACTGGTATAAAGACATTTAAAAACGGTGTATTATACTGAATCATTTATGTGAATTTTAGTCATATATGTACTCATACTTGTTCTTGATATGCAAAGTACATTATCAAATGTATGCACTGCACCCAAAGAGTAGAAAAGTAGATCTTAAATGTTAGGCCTACTACTATCACATTGAGCTGAAGTATACCATTGTGTTTACCTTTCTAAACTCTTTCTATTACAAAAAAAGTGGACTTATATGGTATAAATATGAGAACTGCGTTGTTTCCATTCACTTTCCCTACTTGAATGCGATTGCTTAAAATGTTGAGATGACTCCGGCATAATACATGGCTTCCATTTGTAATTTCCCTATTCTAGGTGGCAAGGTAGCAGAAACTTCTCTAACCTTAACGTGCAAGATAAATGACAAACGAAACACTGCTAGTATCGTAGAGATTCAACCGTTTCACTCACAGCTAAGCATAAGTCCTACCTCACTTCATATCAGTTCTGGGCAGCTCTCTTCAGCACTGAAAGTTTGCATAGTATAGAACTAGTCTACAAAGTATGCAGACACTAAGTTTAGATTTACTCTATATTATGCTTAAGTATATTTAATTTTCGATTTTTATGGTAGTAGTTCACACAGCCACAACCACAGATATAACCTCAGAATAAAAAAAATCAAAGTAGTGCTGTTTGCATATTTTCATTTGTACTACCTCATTTTAGGCACCAAAGAGCAAAGTGTGAGAGATGGACCAGTAATAACGGTAGATGGGTTTTATGTCAGAGCTTTACAATATATTACACAACATTTCCCAGAGGTACCTAATATGATCCAAAAAGGTTTAAACTATCTGAGTGAGGAGTTTATAAATGTAAGGAATAGACTTCACAGTCCACCAGATCCCACAAAGAGACGGCAAGAGAACACAGAATCAAGTCCTCTAAACAATAAAGACTTCCATGAACATTACATTCATGAATCATTTCATCCAAGACGCAGACTTTCACCAGATTTTAGTAAGTATGAATTAGTATAATTTAAGAGATGCTTCATAATTCTTTGTGAATATTGGTGTATTAATAATATAGCAACAACTGTTGCAACTAGAAAACTTTACTCTAAACCCTAACAATAAGGAAATTATATTGTACTAGCCTGTCAGAGAAATTTGTTGGACCATATTGTAAGCAATATTGATTTTTTAGATTAATTTTACTTTACTGGGACTAGTCAATAAATTCATTTCCATGAACAAATCTGAATTTAAACCTCATTCTGCATCATTATTTTGTTTTGTTTTTCTTAGCAAAATATCTGAATCCTGAAAATAGAAAGATAGAGGAGCGTGGCCAGGTAATTGAGGAAGATACAGAGCCTGTGGCAGTGGATCTAAAGCCTCACATAATTATTGCAGTGTCCCTACTTGTTACTGGAATATTATTCTTTACTGCTAGCATTATCCTCATCACTGCATATTGTAAATTCAAGAAGACGAAAATATCTGAGACAGATGAAGAATCTGGTAATGGAAATTCATCAAGGAAAAGTGGGATGACCTCTAACAACACCAGGTATGTTATGAAAATGTTCATGTTGATAATTATAAATATTATATGAACTGACTTTGTGCAATACTGGTTATTGTACATTGAGAAGTCTTCTGCAGTACATGCAATATTATGAGAATAATGAAAAAAAAATTCTTATATAAATTGGTCTAAATTTTGTTTCTAACTTCCTATAAATATTTTTCGGCCACTTGAACATTTAACTTGCATGAATAACTCCATATTGACTCTGAAGTGTATCTGTAACTGATACTACTGATGTGCTTGAGCACAAATGGAAAGCGAGCATGTGCACAAATGAAACACTGCAGAAGAATCTAGAGTCGATTTCTAAAAGTGTAAGTACGTAGCCATTGTGACCATACTTTATCTAACAAATACAGAACTAAATTTCTTACCTCAATTTCCCGGTACTTAGTCTCTAATGCTGCATTCTGACTATCTAAGTTAGCAAGCACTCACAGATAAGCATTGACAGCCGAGTTTTTAAAATTATGTCTGTTAAAAGATCTCAATACCATAGTAACCTTCGACATTTTGCAGCTTGAAAAGAACAATAACAAGGTCTAAAGAAGTACTGCATAGTGTTCAGTCTAAATCCTAGATTTTCAATTGTGTTACCCCTGGTAGAGTCTGGCTCGCTTCGCTTTCTCGCCAATAATATATAGTTTCCAAAGCATAAATCAGTAGCAAAACAGATACATAGTCTAATTGAGTTCCATAATGTGAATAAAATGTGTTTTCAACTGCGCAGCAGCTTTCTTTGAATTTTTAAATTTTATTATATATTTTGTCAGCATAAATAATATTGAATTTATAATTACAATTTTTATTTTATTTTTTTACATACTGCAGGAGGAATAAAGTTGCCCCAACTGGATGTTAGATAGTTAAACAATACTCTAATAATAGACATTTAAATTACTTATTACTGTGTATATTTGGATATTTAATTAATGGGGCAACTTTAAAATTGTTGAAAAGTTTGCTTTACTGGGCTAATCAACATTATACAGATCTCAGTGTGAGTGCACAGGTACATGACTAAACAGATTTTTTGTGAAGAGTAATGTCAAATGTTTTGTTGAAATTGCATCTTGTTATTATGCGGAGAGCAGCGGTATAACAGTAATGGAGAGCACTCTTTGGATGGGATTCAGAAATATTACAATAGTATGTTCAGTACATCTTAAATATGAATTGAAGTTTAACACCTTTCATCCAAACAGTTAATAGAGTATGCAAGAGATCAGAATGATGATGAGTTTTGATGTGTTTCCCTGTAGACGATGTAGTATCTGTGATCAGAGATAAGCTCCAGAATGATAAAAGTCTAGATGAAAGAACATGTCTATCTCCTGAGTGCATAACAGAATTAATAGAGGTCTTCCTTAGGTCAACTTACTTTAGGTACAATGGGAACTGTTATGAAGAAGTAGATGGAACAGCCACCTGTGTTATGAAAACGATATGCAGATGATATCTTTTTCATGGTTAAGAAAGGAACTCATATGACATTTGTTGGACCATTTAAACTCTGTAAGACCATCTATAAAATTGACTATGGAGTCAGAGGAATATAGTAAGCTACCTTTTCTGGATTGCTTATAGAGAGAGAGAGTGATGGTAGGCTTACATTTCCACTGTGTACAGAAAACCTACACACACAGATAGATTCCTTCACTTTAAGTCTCATCATCCTAATCATGGAAAGAGAGGAATAGTGAGAGGCTTGTATGAGAGAGCTAGTAGGGTAACTAATATGAGTGAAAACTTAAGGAAGAAGAGAAATGCCTACACAAAGTACTTCAATGCAATGATTATGACAATGCAACCATTAGAGCAGGCTCTAAGAGTTACCTCCTAGAGATCACACATATACTGAGCAAGAGAATGGCTTGATTTTTACTATTCCATACATAGCAGAATTGAATGAGAGTATTCAGAGAGTGTGTAGAGACTTTGACATCAAAACAGCATTTAAGTCAGGTAAGACACAATAAGGTCACACATCTCATCAAAGTCAAAGATATACCCAGTCATCCCTATAGTATGGCCTGCAGCTGTGGTAAATTATATACAATTCAGTCATTCTAGGTTGAAATAATTATAATAACAGCAATTTTTCTCGTTCTAACAGCCAATATTATTGATTAATACTTAACTCAATGTTTTGAATTAATCTTCAATAAGAAAACTAGCAACATCCAGTGGATCACCTAAAAACAAAGTCAAACTCAATAATTTTTCTCTTGAGTAATATTAACAATTGTGATTAGCTAATTCATAAGTAAAAATGGTGTGGTGATAAGAAGCTAATGAAATCACATGAACAAGATATCTGAGTTCTCTAAAAACCTGCAAGGAATCATTCTAGGTACTGAATTAACTATCGAGCTAGCTAATAGTACAATTCGATTTGTGCTTATTCCGTTATCTACACCTTATATTCCTTAAGTACTTACTCCACGATTGGTAAGAGTGACCTGCGCAGTCATATCCCTTTCTGTTGTACCCAACAAGCTAGAGCTCTACCTTTTAGAAGTGTCCCCCGACTCCAACAAAACAAAAGACTCGCGAAACGTCAACTCAAATCGTAATCTTACAATCTACTGCTAACCACGCTTTACCACACAAAGAAAAGGTGGAAGCTATACTGAAACAATACTAGCTCAAAATTACCCGTTTGCCCGAGTCGATTTTTATGGAGAAGTTATCCACACTATGTCTTGTATACAATATGTGGTGCCACAGAAGAGATAAAAATAAATAAAAGGTACAACTAATGTGTTTTATTATTATTATTATTATTATTATTATTATTATTATTATTATTTGAATGACAAACCTAGTTTACAATTATCAAGTTCTGACCCTCCATAAAAACTAGACTGGAACTTTCTCCTTAAAGGAGTCTAAAGAGAAGCAAAGGCACAAAATGTGAAAAAATCTCAGTTGTCACCAGGGAATCAAACCCAGGAAAAGGCAAAATGCGGGAAGTCATGGGTTGTTGTAGTTCAGTGGCTGGAGCACTGGTGGCTAAAGCCAGGTGTCCTGGGTTCGATTCCCAGGCTACAACTGAGATTTTTCACATTTTTGCCTTTGCTTCTCTTTACTCCTAATGAGAAAGTTTCAATCTAAACCTAGTTTAGTTAATTAAAAACCGCCCCAACTATGACTATGGACTGATTTTCAGTTCAATTAATATAAACTGTCAAATTGCAGGGGCTACAGAATTATAAAGTCATATGCAGTGCAATAGTTAGAAATCAAAATATGAAGCTAGCTAAAGCCAAACTCCAAGTCACAAATATTCAATACTAAAACAACACTACTCTATAGTGGTATGGTAAAATCTTAAATACTCCTTTGCAGATTGGTGGAGTTTGGGATTGAACTTGCGTAATGGGAACAAGCATACCAAACATACAAGTTACACATGCACACACACACACATCACACAGTTATTAATTATTGGCATGAATTCTATTCATTACTCCATTCAAATTCATGTAATATGATAGCTAATTTGTAAGCTTAGTAGTCGGTAGGCATGGAGGATTGGTATCTTATCAACCTCAGCTCTTTCTACTGCATCTTTGGGGCACCTTCAGAGATTGAAATTACTGCTGTTTTTCTACAATTTTTCTTGCCATTCAATTGTAGAATCAGGAGGAGTGTCCACTCCCCCTTCTTTACTTGCTACCTTCTTGGTCATCACAAGAGAGGAAGTGCATCTAGCAGGTAGAGACTTGTACATTGACACCTACTTATCATCCTGTGGTACCTCATGTCGACTGCTGGGCTAACTCTTAAGTTTCTGGTTCAGGCTGTGACTGTGATAACAGCAAGTATTTGCTGCCGCCAGAGTCAAAGTTTCAGTAAATGCTCTAACAAGTACCACTAAAATCCCTTTAGCTAGAGAAATTAGCTTGGTTTAAATGAATGGAGTATAACAGCTTGAACAATGCACTTATGCTTTGCACAAATAAAACTAAGACTGACCAAAACATGTGCTCACACCAATCATATAGAACTGTAAGCATGATGCAATACATGACACTACACAATTAACACATATTAACAGTGTCTGTTCCTGTGCACACAAGTGCACAAACACATCCACCAAGTCTCTGTTCATGTGGGAGGAGGTGATGCATCTCTGTTCCTCCCACACCTCACTTGACTTATGTAATACTTAAGTTTACTACAGTACCTATCCCTAATTAAGAAATCAGTCAACCATTACTCACTTTCTTCATTTTGAAGTGAACAGTTAATTGATGGAGCTCCGTATAAACTAAAATATCTTTGCCTCATCAGCTAATTGCTGTTCTTTTCTTCTTTTTTTTAGTTCAATTTATCAAACTTTTTGTCCAGATCTGGTTCTTCAAACTCATTCACCATACCTTTGCACCAGTTTGTTGTGTATGTTTATCCTCTTTATATACTAGCTATAGCTTGTAATAGTGTGACTAGTCTAGTTCTTCTAGAAGGAGAGAGTGACAGACAGGAAATAGTTACATCTCCATCTACCAAGTAGAGACAACATTGGCATCTAACATCAATATCATGTCTTTTTTATATAAAGCTAAGAACACAATTTGGACAGATAACACTTATCTTTGCTTTTCTCTATTCTCGTGCTCTCCAGATGTGTTCTTTCAAATTAAATACAACTTTCATACCTCCCCTTAATCTAGATTTATGACCCAATGTCCTTATTACTACAATAATGGTCTACCCTCTATTATTTGGGGGGTGTTCTTTATTGGGATGCTATGAGTTCGAGGTCAAATGAGTATTCGAAATTAATTTTCCACCAGATAAAAGATGCTAGGCACTATTTCTCAAGTCCTACATGAATGAACATTAGCATTGGTGTTTACAGATCATAAAACGTTGGTAGTAGAAAATTGTCATTGTTTTACGATTGTTTGGAATTAATTTTGGATGGCAACCACAGATAGCTAAAATGTTCCAAGGATTGGCACTGACTCATAACAATCTACATCAAAATGGTCAGAATTATCTCATTTCTTATCTTCAGTTTCCTCCTTTATCTACACATTCAACTGAGATGTTATGTTAACTAATAAGCTAGTTCTAGTCATAGCTTATGAACTTCCAACACTAGACAGGAGTCTGTGTACCAACTGAAATTCTAATGTATTTTTAGCAACTCTAATTTCCAGACAATTGACAGAAAGTCTGCTGAACGAAAAATTCTTTCCAATTAAAATACATTTTGTCACACTCCTAATTAAACCCACAAGGAAGTGGGGCAGTTGATTTTTCTGATTGTAATTATTAGTAAATTCTTTGATTTTTTTCTATGTCACAGCCTATGCCTAAGCTAAATCATATATGACATGAATTGGTTGTATGTCCACTATTGGGGCCATATGGAGAGCCTAGTGTAGTTGCAGATGAAGTTAGAATCTTGTACAAAATGATCAACATAAAGAATCTAAATTTCTTTTATGAAATAAAAATATAACATCTAAGTTAAAGTACACTACTTGAATCTCACAATAATTGTGTTCTATTAACACTATCAGTCATAGTTTCTTTGATTTGTTCATAGGAGACATTTGGTTGAACATCATATACTCCACCTGCACCTTGCAGGTGAGTTTCTTGGTATTCTACTGTGTCATAGTTATCTTCACCTACTTGGTGAGTAGTTTTAACATTCTGGAAGCAAAACAGGCAAAACAAAACAATCCACATGTTAAAAAGGAGAACAGCACAGTCACAAGAAGTACTGTGTCATTGATGTAAGTGAGAAAAGTGATTGATAGTTTTGGGCTGCCAATACATCAGATTTTTTATCCAGTGTCAATAGCAAGTTCATGTTGATGGCATTTACCACTTACTCATATGACAGAATACACCAGACCCCATATATATAATATACTAACATATTAATAAATTTCATGTGTTGGACTTAATAATGGCTTGCTCGATTTAATGCTCATCAAATACTTAAACGCATAACTTCTCTTTGGGAGTTTAAAACAGTTATTGGGAATAGTTCAGACACCTGTGAAGAGAAACATGTGATGGATGATAGTGTTATTGCTATGTTAGTTGTCAGAATTAATGAGCAATAAACTTGTTTGTATCAAGTGTTTACTCATTAGCTACCACAACTCCATTGAAATAAAAGAACAAGCTCACATGGATGAAAGTTTCACTGTGTTCCATTTGAGTATGCAATACAGAACCAGTTCTGCAAAAAAAAAGAAAAAAAAAGGTCAGTTAACAATTTATATTAAACAGATTTAAAGACTATCTGAAACAGTATATATGTTTGTGTATTCTAGAACTATTTGAAATAATTTAATTTATACATATATATTACATATATAAGGTATACAATATATAAATAGCTACAAAGTTGTAGCTGATTCTTACTGTATAGTCTTAGAAGTGGAAGTTGGCTTGTGTAAGATTCTTTTTGCTATGTACATTGAAACTATAATATGAATAAGTTAGTCTTAGCATTGCAAGTATGTCTCACATAATATAGTATAGATACACGCTATAAGGATAATGCTGATAGTGATAATGAAAAACAGTCCACTCAGAAGGAGAACCCACCAGAACCAGAGACTGTTTTCATTGCTCTCTGTACACATATCTAAAATTGGATCTATACAAGGGTAAGAGAAAAAGCAATAGCTATAGTTAAAATTTTAATAACGTTGTACATTGTCATGTTATATGGTGTCATGGACACATAGTGACAAGTTATTCAGACTGTAAGAGAGCTAAAACATCTAAATTTATAAGTTTGTCATTCGCCACAACTGTTTTGCTTGAAAAAAAAACAACAACCACAAAAACAACAACAACAACAACAACAAGAATTTTCTAAGGGTAAATTAAGACTTGTTTACTGCTGTATTAACCGGAAAAAAAAAGAAAAAAAAATTGGGAGAAAGCCTAGAAAGCTGTGGAATGGCAGCTAATACATGTATTTGTTAGTTAAATGTTTATTGTAAGATTCTTTGTGCTATTATAGTTAAGCAGTACCTGTAACACATAGAACTTGCACTCACTTTCGCACTGCATATACCAACCCTAGACTTACCATGTATTATCTGCGTGACTTGACTATTGGATTATGGATTTTCATATAAGAACAGTACTATTTGCTTGGGCATACAACTATGACAAAAGGCGCACTAACCATATGATAACCTACTGCAACCACTAATTCAAATATTGGAAAATGTTCCTTACCAGGAGTGGGGGGAGAGCTACATTATTATTTTGTGTATGTATGGTCCTTGGTTTATGAGTACATGTAAAATTTTCAGGATGCTGCTTTTGGCGTGTGAGGGACTATCAGGGGTTATAATACCATTGAAAATTGGGGATTTGTTTATATATATGTGGACATTCATATTTCATTATTCACTCTGACTCTCATGTTGTTGTGTTTGCTTAGAGATCAACCTCATCTCTCACTCCACTAAACAGAAACCTTTGGTTAATTGATCTCTACTCACATTATCAAGAAAATTTAATGTTTACCCCCTTTGAATTAGGTTGTCCCTGACATATCTGAAATTTTTGTGGGTGCAATTAGGTCATACCAACTTATCGTCACCAGTGTTTATGACAAGGGAGAGTAAAACTATGTCAAAATAGCCAGACTGGTATTGGGACATCCATTAAGACTTATAAAACAGTTAATGTCTGTAGGCCTAGGATATTATGGTCACTAATTGTCGTTGTCCACAGGCTGCACCCTCAGATTGGGATTGCTAGCTAAATCATGGACAACTGATAAAAAAAAGTGGACCTGCACATATTTCACTAAATTTACTCTGCTATGCTAAATTATAGACAACAATGTATTCTGTAATATAATACTAAGTACTGATGTGAGTTAAACTTACCTTTCTGTGTTGCATTAATTGTTATATTTATATTGAGGGTAGCATTAATAAGTTTGGAAAGTAGCGTCTACTATGTAAGTTGTGTTCTGACTGAAAACTCCAAATAGATGAGGTTGATTAATGGTGAGATGTATTTCAGAAGCAATTGTTCCATTCACACGTCTGTATCGAATGCGACATAGTTGGCTGGATACCAGATGTTCCGAAATGGAGCAAATTACTGTAATTGTACAGTTCTGTTGACTAACAGAAATATTACCATGGAGACCTGTTAAAGAATATATGAAATACACAATAAATTTAGTAATTTCTTTATCAATAATTTACCTGTAAGAGAGAGAGATGAAGAGTTGGCAAATTCACTGACAGTTTTTACTGCTAGACTGAAGGGTGAAGAGATGATGCTTGAAGAGAGTTTAGTTGTGATAGTACAAAGTGAGTTGTTGCAGTCTGAGTTGTTGAGTAGAGTATTCGTGAGGTGAATACTTTCTAAGCCATCAAACTTCAGTGACACAGCAATATAGGAATTTCTTTTATATGCACAATACGCAAATGAGTCATAAACCTGCAAACATTGATTAAACAAACTAACTACTACTGTACTGCTGACTACATGTTGAATAGAGCGGCGGCCATGTTTTCTTAGCTGCTACATTCCCTATGATTGAATATAATTATTTATATTGGTGTGCTACCTATAACACAAATAGTTTGATTTCTTTGGTGGCCATGCCTGATTCTAATTGTTAAGATGAAGACATACAACTGCCACAAGACTGTGATCTGCTCATCCTTAAATCAGTGTTGACTGAAAATTCCTATTTGAAGACAATCTATTCATTTTGGCCCTGTATATTCAATGATGCACTAATTCGAACAGTTCACAATTAGGCTATATTTGGTGTTGAATTAATAAAAAGTAATTTTTATTTTTTAAGCATGAAGAACATTCTTGTAGTTACCTGGCTGTATCTAACATTCAAAGGTATGCGTTTTATTAATCGTGTGATTTTTTAATGTTTTAGATTATTTTGTTGTCATGCATTCAGCTATAAAAGTTTCAGTTATTTTTGTGCTAATGATTCTTGTGCTCCCTGTGTTGTCAGTGTATGCTACAATTTCTTTTAAAGTTTAACTCTACCTAAGTGAATTGGGCAAGGGCAAGATAAGAACAGCAGTACAGAATCTGGTGGAAATGCCTTACCTAGTGGTTCCGACTGCCTGTACACCGACAATATTGTTCAATAAATTGTGTTGCTGTTTTTAATGTATCAATATCTCTGGCATGCCATTTACTGGCTTTGGACAAACATGTGCATTTCAAATGTAACATTCCAATGTGGCAGGAAAAAAAAAATAACAGTATTAATTACCTCAGTTGCAGTCTTAATTTCCACCAAGATGTCTGGACCATTGTTCATACAGCCATTAATTGAGGGACTCTAGGAACTGAATGTATGAAGAACATTGGCAATCACTTTACTATGCAAAAGAGTTAAGTTTATACCTTCCATATCTAGCCTGAGAGGATGAGTGGCCTTAGCAAAGAAAGTTCCGCATATCAGCAAGAGATATCCTCGGTCATGGAGTTCTTTATTATTTTTTACCATAGTTCTAATAGCATTAGGACCATGAAATATTGGTTCATCTAACTCATAAATTATCAAATTTAGATTTGCAAAGAACTCCTCAGTTCTCCTTGTAGCATTCTCATTGGAACTATTTCCGAGATAAAAGTGCACTTGACTGTTACTAGTTGTCACATTGCAAGTCCACTCTGCCACTTCTGGACATATCAAGCCATCATGTGATGTAGCATTCACTGTCAGGCTGTTTTGGGTGCAGTGACCTTATAATTAATAACACATCATGTATACACTATTAAGATTGTCAGCATTATCAGAAATCACCTGGAATCTTCGATAAGAAAACTAGCAGCATCCAGTGGATAACCTAAATACAAAGTCAAACTAAATAATTTTTCTCTTGGGTAGTATTAATTGTGAGTTGATAAAAATTTAGAAAGCTAATGAAATAACATGAATACAATAATAACGACAAGACATCTCAGTTCTCTAAGAACCTTCATCAGACTAAATAAATGTATAGCTTGGGGCTTTTGTTTTTTCTCAATAGCTATCACAGGGGTTAACAAGTAGTTATCATTGAGGATTGTTAGTGTTGCAGAGAAATAAGGTGACAGATGGTGAAGAAAGTCAATGTAGCTATAAAGAATGAGTCCAAATAGCATGTTAAGAAAGTTATTGACTCAATTGAGCTAATAGTAGGAGTACTACTCTAGTGTAGCAGAATTTACCATCTAGCTAATAGTACTACTACTCTAGTGTAGCAGAATTTACCATCTAGCTAATAGTACTACTACTCTAGTGTAGCAGAATTTACCATCTGGCTAATAGTATAGTTCGATTTGGCTATCTGAATGCTTATTTATACAGCTACATTCCTTGAGTACTTACTTTACCATTGGTGAAAGTGACCTGCCCAGTCATGCCTTCCCTCTCTGTCGAACGAATGAGGTAGAGATCTACTTTTTAGCAGTGTCCGCCTGGACTCCAACAAAACGGAAGACACGCAAAACGTCAACTCGAATCCGATAGGTAATTGTTGCTGACCACGTTTTACCACACAAGTGGTGGGAACAATTGCAACTGCAACAAGACTAGCGCCAAATTATCCGTTTGCCCAACTCGATTTTTATGAGACAACATTGCCAGTAATTATACCACTTCTTCACTTGACATAATAGCTAAGAACACAAATGGGACAGATCACACTAATGTTTGCTTCATCTCTATTCAATTGTACTCTCCAGATCTGTTCCTTCAAATTAACTGTACTTTCATACCTCCCTTTGGTCTAGATTTATCCGCCAATGTCCATTCATTGCTACAATAAACTCTCTGCTGATAGGACACTTTGGGAAAATGGTCTATTCTCTATTATTTGAAGGTGTTCTCTTTTGGGATGATATGAGTTTGAGAAACGAGAATTTTAAATTTATTTGAGGCCAGATTAGAAATGTGCTGGATGGTGGATATTGGTATTTTATACAAATTTTTAAACGTTGGAAGAAAACTGTTCCAGATTTAGCACTAATGCAAATTAAGAGTTGCAATAAAAATAGCTTAGTTCTAGCTTTTGTCATCCACTCTACTGGTAGTTTTAACCTCATTAATAACAGCAATAAAAAAAATCAACTGGCCCACTTCCTTGTAGCTTTAATTAGGGGTGTGGCCAAATGTTAGCATTCGGGAAGAATTTTTTTTTATTGATTCTGAGTTCTTTAGCCAATCTTTTAATTGTCCCCAACTTAGAGGTGCTGCAAATATATTAGACTCATAAGAGATGAAATCAGTTCACCTTGATTCATGTCATTATTAAATGAATATAAAAACTGTCGTCAAGTGAACATACTCTATACTATATAAAAATATAATACTTTGCTTATATAACTACCTAAGAATTTATAAAAATATGTTATTTTTGAAGTTCTTTGGGAAAAATAAATGAAGTAGCTATTTTCTTGAATGAGGCCAATTGTTGAAGATATGAGAGACAACACAAATTGAACAAAACTAAGTCAATTGATAGTATGACTAACTAAATCTTCTATATGATTTTGAAGAAATACCAAAACCTAACTAAATTGTCAGGGATAATTAGGGGGAAAAACTAAAACTAAGTCTTCAAGATTTTTTTAGTATGAATAATTAATACTAAGAAAGTCTGGAATCTCTAAACTAAATCAACACTGGTAGTGTAGTTGCTGATGAAGTTAGAATTTTATATAAAATGATCCATTTAAAAAAATTTAAATTTCTTCATAAAATATAAATGACATCAGAGTGAAATTAAAACACGCGATAGTTCTTTTTTTTTACTCATCAGTTATTGTTATTTTCAATTTGTCCATAGGGAACGTTTGGTTGAACACTATAGATGTCACATGCATCTTGCAGATGAGTTTCATGATATTTTCCAGTGCCATAGTCATCTTCACTTACTTGGTGACTAGTTTTAAGATTCTGCAAACAAAACAGGCAAAACAAAACAATCCATATGTTAAAAAGGAAAAGAGCACAGTCACAAGAAGTACTGTGTCATTGATGTAAGTGAGAAATGTGATTAATAATAGTTTTTAGTTGCCAAAAGGCATCAAAATTTTCTAACCAGTGTCAATGGAAAATGCATATTGATGGCATTTACCAATCACAGATTCAGAAATTATGAATGATAAGCCTCCTACCTAGATTACAGTGCCACTTTTTCAATTCTGCTCCAGACATTTCAAGGAATTGTCACAAGTGTCTCAGTTGATCTGATGTCTTTGAACGTGCTGCTTACAGATTAAACAACTTAACACAATGTGCCACACAACTCTACAGGAGAGAGAGCCAACAGCAGAACCAGCTCCACTCACACCAAGTGTAACAAGGCAAAAGTCTCCACAAATTGTGTTGTAATTGCATATATCTGTTGTGAATTTTTTTTTTTTTTGTGCCAGTCATCACCCTGTATTTTTGTGTGTGTTTCACAGCCAAATCTGTGGATCTGTCCCAAGCGTCATATGCAGGCAGAGTCAAACGAGGTGGTAGGAAAAGGCAGTGGACTCAGTAAGGCAAGGAAAGCACACAGACAGCAGAAAGACAGAGCGTATCACCCATCCAGACAGGTTAGAACCTGCCCAAAGCATTCGCCCCACTGCACAAGGTTGTACACGGCAACAGCTGCAGCGATGGAATGTGCTGGAGCAACAGTGGCAGTCTATGGTGGTCACCAACTCTTTGCACTAAACACAGGGTCCATAAGAAGGATGAACTCCAGCCAAGTCATTGATCATCTGACTAGAATTGTGCAAGGGCTTATTTCAGGATGCCAATAGTAAGGAGGAAACAGTATATGTCATGGTACAGGCATTGCTGAGGGAGCATCTATCTCAGAATGGCAGCGTGTTCTTGGAATCCTCTATGAGCAACAACATGGAAGAATTGAGGATATAGCTAGACCTAATCTTCTGTGACAAGCAGATTCTGGTGGCAGCAACAAACACTTTGTTGCCTCCACTGTTAGTTGGCGGAAAACCACCCATTTCCAGTCACAACCATAAAGAACAGGTGAGCTACTCAGTATGTGGCAAGGTGGGCCACAGGCAGAAACAGTGTTGGCATAGGTTGGGGAGAGGCACAGACAACTCCAGTCAGGCACCCTGCCCACTTATCTGTTTTCTGTGTGGGAAGAATGGCCATAAAAGTATAGCTTGTCCCGATAGGAGCAGTAACAAGGCCCCAGGTTCAAAGGTGATTAAGAAGGAATTTAATGGTGCAAACACCAGAAGGGTAGTGGTGGTTAGCCCAGAAAATTGGAAGAGGAATGTACTGAAGGGTAGTTCACAGTTGTGACATACTCATAGATAGTGGTGCAGATATAGAAGTGGCTCCAGTGAGGTGGGTCAACAAGGATGATTACACTGGTGAGCAAGTGTGAGCAAGAGTGAGCAGATGGAGCCAGAATGGGTCTAAACGATGTGGCATGGGTGACTTTCAGATTTGGTGGCAACACTTTTAGAAGGAAGGCCATGATAGACAGACAGAGGTGCCATCCCCCTGAATGCTGGTTCCCTCTTAACATGAGAGATCTAGATGAAGTGAGCCATGTAACCAAGGTGTTTCACAGATGGAAGGGAGCACTGAGGTAGAACTAGTAGAATAGAACCAGGTCACCACTACGCTGTAGTACAAACAGACGGCAAAATAAACCAATGGCAGTGAGGCAGTGATCAAACCACTAGAAGGGGCAGTAGTAGAGAAGACTCCAGTAAAGAGGAGTCATAAGAGGAAGCAGGAGGGTGGAGCTCCAACAACAAAAGGAGTTGCCATCAAGAGGTAGGAAGAAGTCAAGCCAGGAGCAGAGCAACCTGCAGAGCCAAAGAAGAAGGCACCTTGTAGAAAGTGGAAGCAGCCAGAGGCTTCCACCAAGGAGAGGAAAGCAACATCCCTAGAAGGAGAGAAGAATGGATGAGCAGCACCTCCAGATGAGGAAGTAGCAGGAGAATCAACACCTCCAGCAGAAGAGATAGAGGGTGGAGTATCATCGCCCCAAGAGGAAGAGACATGCAAATCTCCAACCAAGACAGGGATGAGGCCAGCAGAGCAGCACAAGCAGCACGACAGACTGCAGCTGCCAAGGAGGAGGATACCACCCAATATTCGCAAGCAAGTTGCAAGGTTGAGGGTGTGTTTACCAGTAGTAAGATAGTAGGAGCAGAAGCCAGCAATGGTAATGCAGATGAGGAAATAGGGTGGGAGGTTAAGTTAGTTGAGGAATGGAAGCTGGTTGAGGTAGGTGAGGAGAGGAGTGAGTTCATGAAGGAAGTGAAGAGTGATGAGAGTTTGTCATGAGCAAGAGAATTAGCTAGTAGAAAGGAAAGAGGGTATAGATGGAGAGATGGAATGCTGGTGCAAACAAGGCTTGTGGATTGGGAAGTTTATGCAGATGTGGTGGTGGTACCCAAGAAGTTCAGACAGAAGTTGTTGGAAGTAGTAGGGCATGACAGGTGTGGACACTTTGGGGCAGAGAAGGTGCTGGGAATACTTAGGAGACAGTTCAGTTGGCCAGATGGTGAATGATGTGCAAGAATATTGTGTGAGTTATTCCACTTGCAAGAGCCACACCTCCTATGGGCCCAGGAAGGCTAAGTGAGACATTTGAGAGTGTTACATTAGATTTGGTGGGATCACTTGAGAAAGGAAACATACAGGGTGAATGTTGGCCTGCATTTGTTTGGCCAGCTAGTGGCCTGACGCTGTGCCATTAAGGAATGTCACAGCAAAGACAGTGGCACAAGGCATGTGGGAGATATTCTCTAGATTGGAATTCCTCAGAAGGTATTGACTGATTGTGGCTCACAATTTATGGCAAAGGGCATGAAAGAGCTATGTGCTCTGATGGGAATAGAGAAGGTGAAGATGACTCCTTATCATCTGGAGTCAAATGGGTGCATAGAGAGAATGCACAGGACACTTAAGTCCATAATAAAGAAGACTATAGATGAGAAGAAGGATTGGGTAGTGCAAGTGCCATATGCCCTGTTCTTCCTGAGGAGCCTATTTCGTCATATCACACTCTGACTCATGTAATAAGTACATGAGTATCCACTTGAGGGACATGGTTATACACCTTTCGACCTCGTCCATGGCTTCAGGCAAAGGACTATATCACAACCTGGTTGAGCAGCATGTAGAGCAGCAACAACTCATGGTGAATGATTGGGTGAGCAGGATGGTGGGTACATTGGAGGATATAATAGAGGAAGCAGCCCTAATTGCAGCAAAGTGTCCAGAAAGAAACAGCACGACAAGCATGCAAGAGTGAGGAAATTTGAGAAGGGTGAGTTGGTATGGTACCGCATCCCTGGGCTCCATGACAAACGGAACAAAAGTTGGGATGGGCCCTTTGAAGTAGTTGAAAAGAAAAGTGATGTCACCTACAAAGTTAGGAGGCAAGGGAAAATGAGAGGAGAAAAGACAACAATCTGATGAAGTATACTGAGAGGAAGAATGTGTGCCGAGTGAATGTAGTGTTAGAGGAAGAAACGGAAGAGGTAATGGGTAGAGGAGGATGCAAGTTGAGTGGGGAGTGTCAAGGTTATAATGGGGAGGAGTTAGATGCTTTGATAGTGAATTCAGCAGTGTGTTCAGCGATAGTGCTGAATCACTGACTTGGTGCAACTCAGAATTGACACCAAGGAGGTTTCCCCCATAGCCCAGCCCCCATATTCAGTTCCTGTTAGCATGAGAGAGAGTGTAAGGGAGGAGCTCAGTGTTCTTGAGGAATCAGGCATTATCAAAAGGTCAAATAGTGCCTGGGCATCTTTGTTGGTGCCTGTTAAGAAGAAGTGTGGTAAAATTAGGTTATGTGTAGATTACTGCAAGGTAAACAAAGTGACCGTCCCGGAGCCATATTACATGCCTGGTTTCGAGGAGATGATGTACAAGATAGGTGGAAGTAAGGTGTTGTCCATGTTTGATCTGGTAAAGGGGTTCCACCAGGTTGGGATCCACCCTGATGACAGAGAGAAAACAGCATTCATATGTCCATGGGGTAAGTGGAATATCTAAGTATGCCCTTTGGATTAACTAATGCCCCGGCAATGTTCTAGAAACTAATGAGCAGAGTATTGGCTGGGTGCGAAGAGTTTTGCAACGTCTACATAGATGATATTCTAGTTGGTTCAAGCAGTTGGGGGAACACCTTGCCCATATGAGGATAAGTTGGAGGTAGCAGGCCTAACCTGCAAGGTTAGCAAGTGCAACTTTAGCAGGAGCAAATTAGAATTTCTATGACATGAGATAGGAGGAGGAGTTGTGTGTGCCAGAACACAGGGTGAAAGCACTGTAGGATTACAAAAAGCCATCCAGCAAGAAGCAGCTGCATGCTTTCCTTAGCACTGTCAACTTCTATAGGAAATTTGTGCCAAACATCCATAGGTAGACGTCCAAGCTGACACCTGCCACCTCGGATGACGAACCAGCAATGGTCAAGTGGACTGGACCCATGGAGGAGGCATTTTATCAGCTCTGTGAGTGTCTAGTTAACCATGTGTCACTGTGTATTCCTGTGTGTCACAATTCATTTATAGTGGAGACTGACGCCAGTGGCACTGTTGTGGGTGGTGTTTTGCTGGTCAGGAGAGGCGGCCAGCTACGTCCTGTAGCGTTTTATTCTGCTCAACTCCAGGGAGCAGAGAAGAATTACTCGTCCCAGGACCTGGAAGGATTGGCATTGGTAAAGACACTCAGACATTTCAGCTTTTATCTGTATGGCTCTAAGTTTGAGGTGATCACAGATCACTAGACGTTGATGTCCATTCCGGAAGGACCACAGAAGAATAAAAGGGTACTGAGGTGGGCACTGGAGCTCACGAATTACAACTTCACAGTGTTACCTACAGGAAGGGACAAGAGAACACTGTAGCTGACTGACTGAGCCGCCAGTTCGAGGAAGACGAGTTGAAGAACAGAGATGGAGCCAGAGAATGAGAGAGGGAGAATAAGAAGCAGCTGCCAGCAATAATGGCAAGGAGTGACAGCCAGTCTTAAAAGAGGGAGGGGGGAGATGTGAGAGAAGTCACACTCCTCTCACATGGACATGACCATTGGAGACAGAACTCCTTAGCTAACACATATTTAATTAATTATCATGTGCTGGCTTCACACTTACCTTTACATTGCTTGCAAGTTGATTATTAGGAATGACATACTTCTAGCAGGTGATCAGCAACTTGTACCTTTATATTCTCCTAAATGCCAATTTATTCTAGAATTATTCCACGTGCTGATTAACGTCTATTATTCTAGGGGGAAAAATGCTTGCTTATACCATGGTTCGTTCAAACTGTCCAATCAGATTTCTCAATTCGGGGTGAATAAATCACTTATACACCGCCTAGGAGGTGAATATTTTTTGCCCGTGGCCTAGAATTATGATCTGTAGCTAAGCGAAGCGGCGACCAATGAGGCTACAGAAAAAAAGGTTGTTATGCGTTTCTTATAGCCTAGAGCCATGGTACAAGTCGGTTGCACCGCTCGGTGCGCGGTCGGTACGGGATTTACACTATCCTCGGGCCTTCGGCCCTCGGTTGTGTAAATCCCATACCGACCTCCACCTCGTGATGTAACCTATACTTAATACCTTGGACATGCAACCCAAAGTCACTTCATTTACTAGTGTAGCTGCTGAGGACGTATTAGAATTTTGCATGGAATTTTCCAAAGAAATAAACTAGCAACACCTGAGACAATAATTTACTTACATTATTCTAATCTAGCCAGAGAATATAAAATTAATAAATTAAACATGTTATGTTTTAATGTGATCTGCACACAATAATTATGTTTTATTAATACCCAATCAGTTACAGTTATATTTGATCTTTCCATAAGAGATGTTAGGCTGAATATAATGGACTTCTTCATCTACACCTTGCAGATGACTTTCGTGAGATTCCCCAGTGTTGCCATGACTATCTTTACTTAGCTTATCATTAGTAGTACTTGGATTCTGAAAACAACAACAACAACAACAGGTTAGACAAAACAAAAAACAAACAAACAGAAAGCAAAGTACAAGGAAAATAACAGTCATAAAAATAGTAGGGTCTATTGAGGGCATAGCAACCATGCATGTATGTATGTATATATGTATGCATGTATGTATGCATATGTATGTGTGTGTGGTGTATGTATGTATGTATGTATGTATGTATGCATGTATGCATGTATGTATGTATGCATGTCCGTATGGATGTAATTGTGTAAATCAGTAAATAAACTTACACTAATGCAAGTTTCATAGTGATCAATCCGAGTATGCAGTATAGAATCAGATCTGTAAAAGAAAAGTTCTGTTAAACTATGTATTATAATATGTATAATTATAAAAATGTAAATACATAGTGTATTTATACTAGTGATGTGCTTGAGCACAAATGGCGAACGAGCCTAAAGACTATACTATTTTTATATGAATGATTTTGACTTCTAACACTGAAGCTACTGAAAATAAGGTCCAGTTTTTAGCATACAGGGTAAAGGGATTTCAGTGCCATAGTAACAACTCTCTGCAACTGCTTGGAAGGAAAAAAACAACAACAAAACAATACACGTTATTTAAACGTTTTCTTTGTGATATTCTTCAGCTAAGTATAGTGGTTGTAACACACAATGCTTTGACACAACTGGACATGCACCTACACAGACTTACCTTCGCAGTAGTATAGTGGACAATGTATTTTCAAGTAAATACTGTTGGGCACGGCTTATAACCATGACAAAGAGCACATTGACTTACCACCGCCACTAACTCGAATAGAAATGGAAGTCCCTTAAGTTTTCAAGTTTGAACGCACCCGCAAAAGAATTCAAAACGGTAAACAATTCAATTTCTAGGGTGATACGGGTACTGATCGATAAACCAGAGGATTCTGTTTAGAGCAATTTGGGACGGGGTCGACCACATGACTAACACAAAAATGCGAGGGTCAAAGTACAAAATGACATACGTACGTCCATACATAATATCTAAATAAACTAGAAAATGCTCGTGTAGCATTGGTTGGGCGAGCGAGGTTCTGGGGAAATGTTGACACTTTCAATTGCATTGGGGTAGTTTGATTTGAATTTGCATTGGTTTTCTTCCTGCAGGTTGCCAAATCTGAATTCACATCTCATTATTAGTAGTAGAATATGTAATGACATGTAAAGGGGGAAATGATGATTGGTAAAGGGTAAAGAATGGTACTCCTCATGATAAAGTAACAATTGGTAAAGGGTAAAGAATGGTACTCCTTCTGGAATGCGCGCGCGTTTAAATGACGACGGACGACGTATTCAGGATTTCCATAGACTACATCTTAAAGTTGCTCGCTCGCCAATAAATAAATAAACATCCCCGATTTTCTATTGTGTTACCCCAGTAAGTGTCTCGCTCGCTACGCTCGCTCGCCAATAATGATTCTCACTGCAATGTCATAGAAGTAGAAGTTGGCTTCAAAATCTTTCTTTTTGCTATAACAATTAACACATGCACACATGTATAAATATATCATAGCATTGCAAGTATGTCTTACATAATATAGTATAGATACACACTATAAGGATAATGCTGATAGTGATAGTAAAGAAGAGTCCACTCAGAAGGAGAACCCACCAGAACCATAGACTGTTTTCATTGCACTCTATATACAAATGCAAAAAAATTTATCCACACAAGAACAAGAGGAAGAAGTATTTAACGTGAGTCATTGAAAGATATACTTTACTTTTACAAGTGGTGTGGCATATGTTGACAGAGTCACATTATGACGGTGTATAGTCAGCAATATCATATCCTAGCGAGATCTAGATGTTCTGTTATGATTTAATGACTGGGTGCTTGAGTGCAAACGGCAAAATCTAGCCTAACTATGATGCACTTAAGGTATGAAAAAATATGCAAGAGACCCTAATTGATAGTTTCAATTCAAAACTCCAATTCAAGCACTAGGTCAACATTTCAGCAAAAAGCATAAATGACCACATACTGCAAGAAATTGTTAGTTGATTTGATTACAACATGAAGAAAGTGGGCAAAATCAGCCCGAAATTCAAAAAGTAGCAATGAAAGGTCCTAAATCGTTGTTCTGAGTAAGTTCGTATCAAAATCAAAGGTTAATTGTCAGTAATCTCCAAGCTCAGAGTGTGACAGACAAATAGACAAACACACAAGACGAATACTATAACCTCATACATGCATTCTGAGGGCTAATGACATCTAATAAACAACCTCACAGTTCTTTGGGAGGGACTGCTACAACTACTAAGTAACTATTAGGTTAAATAAAAACTGACAGTTGAATGGGACTAGTCCAGTTCTTATATTATATATATATAATACTTATAGCACGAGTCAGAGTACAATATGGGAAAATATTTTACGAGCACGCAAAATATTTTCACGAGCCAAAGGCGAGTGAAAATGTGGCGTGAGAGTAAAATATCATTCCCATATTGTACGACGAGTGTGATAAGTGATTTATTGCTTCTTTGAAATTTTTCTCAACCGGTTACAATACAATTTTCATTGATTTTACTCACTACGCGCGCGCTACAAGTAGCGTACAATATAAACCGTACAATATGGGAGAATACAGAACGCTCGCGTGATGCGGAAATATTCAAGTAAAAATATCAAAGCTGCAATAAATATAATTATATAATATAATAAAATTATATAATAAACATATATATAATATATAATATATATATATAATATATATATAGTACTTATTACATGAGTCAGAGTATGATTATGGTGAAATATTTCATGAGCAGGCTAATATATTTTCAAGAGCCAGAGGCGAGTGAAAATAAAGCCCGAGAGTGAAATATCTTGCCATAACACTCTGACAAGTGTAATAAGTGATTTATTCCACACTAAATATTTTCACTACTGTAGTTAGTACTTGGTCTTAGGGGCTACCCACACCACCAGCTGATATTTTAGCAGCTGCTCTAACCCTGTTGAGCAGGGTAAAGAGCAGGGTACACCATGCCCACAGCTTGAAATATCTTGAGTTATTTCAGGGGTCATGTACCTAAAAATACCATTGTGAAGATATCTAGGGTGGAATAAATATATTGTATATATATATATAATATGCACCATGATACTTTCAAATCTGTCAATTAGATTGCTCAATTCAGGGTGAATATATTTAATACCCACCTCCAAGGAGGTGACTAAGTGAAATGTCCAGTCATAGTTTTTATGTTTCTTATAATCGAGAGCCATAGTACAAATCGGTTGCACCACTCAGTTCAGTCAGTACCCCACACCAACCTCCACATCATGGTGTAACTTATTCACAATATATGTAGTGATATGTGTTAAACTCACCTTTCTGTGTATGAGTTGTTTTATTTATACTCAGGGTAACATTCATGAGTTTGAAAGTAGCTTCTATTAAATAAGTTGTGTTATGATAAAGAACTCCAAATAGATGGTGTTGATTAATAGTGAGATGTATTTCAGAAGTAATTGTCCCATTAATACGTCTGTATCGAATACGACATAGTCGGCTGGATACCAGATGTTCCGAAATGGAGCAAATTATCATGAAAACACAGCTTTGTTGACTAATAGTAAAATGACCATGGAGACCTGTTTTAGAATACATGAAATACACTATAAATAAAGTTGCTCAATAGTGTAACATTTTTTTGTAATTTACCTGTAAGAGAGAGAGATGATGAGTTGGCAAATTCACTGACAGTTTTTACTGCTAGACTGAAGGGTGAAGAGATGTTGCTTGAAGAGAGTTTAGTTGTGATAGTACAAAGTGAGTTGTTGCAGTCTGAGTTGTTGAGTAGAGTATTCGTGAGGTGAATACTTTCTGAGCCATCAAACTTCAGTGACACAGCAATATAGGAATTTCTTTTATACGCGCAATACGCAAATGAGTCATAAACCTGCAAACATTGATTCAAACTACTAGGAGTTGCTGTGATACAAACTATTCAAAAGCTAAACTCCTACATAATAGTTGTTCTTTACTTCGATGATAACAACTGTCTATGAACAAAGACATCCTACAGCATTTCATAATAAAGCTATATTTTGTAATACAAACTTAACTGTTTACTTTAAATTTTATAGAACCACTTAAAAGTCTTAACTTAATTCTTAACAAGAATGCAGTAAGAGATTTCCACAGTATCAAACCAGTACTGAAATCAAATATGACAGCACAAATGGTTCCTCAGCACATATTCACGAGAGGATTATAGCAGTTAGGAAGGCACAGAATGCTAATCTTACAGAGTAGCTACATGTGTAGTTTCAAATGTTACTGAGCTAATAAATTATTGTTTTAAAAAAAATAAAGTATGAGGTAATTGTTATGTCTCCCATTACTCTGCCAAGAGAATCAGGCTTTAAACTGAACGAATTCTTCTGAACCCATGCTGTCATTAGGAATATCACTGACTGAAGCCTCATAGTCTTAGGCTGGGTTGTTCTGAATGATTGAAATAAATTTTTGGCACCTCAAAGTAACTTAGATTGTTAAGAATGTCTGTTTGATAACACTAGACACTTATATAAGATATAATTTTCAAGATCCATTTACCAGACAGACAGACAGACAAAAACGTATGAGAAAGGATAAAGATTAGCCTTGAAGCCTTTTAGAGTTTAAAGCAGTGGGGCCTTGCTGTGTCAAGTTATTCCAAATGTTGCCAAAATATTTTCTAGTGTGCCACTTTATTAAATTTTTAAGAGTATATTTAATCTATTTAAAATTTTTCTATATAATAGTGATTAGATTCCTGCTCCTGGAAGGTGGCACAAGAAAATTGAATTACCTCAGTTGTAGTCTTAACTTCAAACGAGACATCTGGACCATTATTCAGTGAGAAGCGTACAGCCTTTAATTGAGGAACTCCAGGAACTGAATGAAAACAAAACAATAGCATTCACTCGACAAAGCAAAAGAGCTCAGTTCTAACCTTCCATATCTAGCCTGAGAGGATGAGTGGCCTTAGCAAAGTTAGTTCCACATATCAGCAAGAGATATCCTCGGTCATGGAGCTCTGTATTAGTTATTACCATAGTTCTAATAGCATTAGGACCATGAAACATTGGTTCATTATCTATATAGTAAATTGTCAAATTTAGATTTGCAAAGAACTCCTCAGTTATCTTTGTAGCATTCACATTGGAGCTATTTCCAAGATAAAAGTGCACTTGACTGTCACTAGTTGTCACATTGCAAGTCCACTCTGCCACTTCTGGACATATCAAGCCATCATGTGATGTAGCGTTCACTCTTAGACTATTTTGAGCATAGGCAATATTAAATAGTGGCATTATCAAGTGTAGAATCTGAAACAAAAATACAAGCTATCATATAAATCCATTTTACCATAATTTAATAATGGTTTTAATGTTTTGACACTGGCTGGTCTTCTTCAATAACTTGGGAAGTTGAGCTAAACTGTCATGCCAAATACTCCCTTTGGTATATGCTACTTGTAAAATGTTTTCATCAAAATAAACTACTGCTTGAAAACTCATTAAAGTTAGTGAGTTTAACTTGAGGGGGTAAAAAGAATTCAGGTAATGAAGTTCAGCAAATTATACACAGTTATATGCTGTGAACAAACTTTGAGTGAAAAAGTAATAACAATCTAAAGTGAGTTTAACGTATATACTGACAGACAAGTGGCTATATAAATGATTAAAAACATATCACCTTACCTTAAAAATTGTAAAGTGTATTATTCTAGTCATAGCTCTCTCACACTCTCTCCACAAGCTATATCTGAACGGGAAAAATATTATTAGATTTGTGAAATGAAGTGATGTTTTTATCCTACTTCCAACTTGCTTTGGGAAGTTTCTCTGTTATTTTTGTTCCAACTGTTTTTATAAAATTTAAAAGAGAGAAAAAAAAACAACTTCAATCTCCCATAGTGTATTAATGCAAGATGCTTTGTCTGTTATAACAACAACAAATGATGGGAATATCTGCTGTAAGCATAACAGAACCTAATGTGGAGTGCGTGACAAGGAGAATTTAGATAAACGTGGAAGCACTCAAATATGTGCTTAACTGATTGCTATATATACATGTGTGTGTGTTTGTGTGTGTGTGTGTGTGTGTGTGTGTGTGTGTGTGTGTGTGTGTGTGTGTGTGTGTGTGTGTGTGTGTGTATGTGTGTACTCAGTAATCATGATCTACTCCATGACATGTAGAAAAGACCATGTTTACAAAATGAAAATGTGTTTCCAGTTAAGGCTAGAATCGTATTTCATAAACATCCAAAAATACGATCATAAATAATTTAGAACGAGAAAAAATTGCTTACTAAATTCTCGTAAGCTTTTTACTCTCATGGCCACCATTATCATTGATAAAGGTCCTTCGGAGCTTAAATGCTTTGGATTGAGTATCATAAACTTAGTAGAGAAATTACAAAATTGCTGATTTATTGTTAGCCCCTGCAATGTACCACGCCCTTAGTATGAATTAGGATGGCTTCTAAAGAAAAAGCACCTCAGCAGTTGCAAGAGGGTGTGGTTTTGCTGTATCTGGTCCTGAAGCCGGCATGCTCCACTGCACACCATACTCTCATCACTGTCTTGCCCTAATCCTTGTGCCACACTCCTCACCACCCCCTGGTACTGGAGATATCTGAGGCATAGCTGGTCCAAGTCTCTGCTTTAGTCTAAGACTGTCGGTGCACAGCCACCACCCTCCATCGGGCAAAGTCGACGTTTAGGTAAACATTTACCTTCATAATATATTATATTTTACCTTCATGGGCCTACTAATTTCTTTCAATTCTTTAGTGCCTTCCAGTCTTTACTACTCTCCTGCCCTTTAACCTTTGCTCACTGCTCTATTGCCCTCAAGTAGTAACTCAGGCACTCACACAGGTCTCTATGGCTGGTTCCATGGCTGGACTTGTCCCTGTTGTGTCCTCCTACTAGAGCAGTAGAGCCTGCATAGGCATTTCACCCCCACTTGCTGGGATAGGTCTTGATGTTGTGGCTTACTCAAGCCTTGCATCAGTCAGCCACTCAATCCAGTCCCTGACATACAATACTTTCACACAACTGAACATACCTACACAAGACTTACCTTTGTGGTTAGTCTAGTGGACAATGAATTTTTTAAGTAAATACTGTTGCGTAGGGCTTATAACTGTGATAAATAGCGTATTAACTTACCACCGCCTCTAACTCGAATAGAAATGGAGCTCCCATAAGTTTTTGAGTTTTAACTGCGTCTTTGCTCGAAACAGAGAAAGGCATGCCTCCTTCTCCCTCGGTCATCTGCTATCCCATCTGCGATATTGCCAGCTCAATACTGTCTTGACTTAACTTGAGTTGCTGTCTGATACCTTTTAGTTGCCTTCTGTAAGCTTGGCCAAGTCTTATCATAATCAGGATCCAAATCAAAGTCGTTACTCTATTCTTTTTGCATCGTTGTTTAGCATATCCTCTTGTTCTAAAGAAGTTAGAGTGGGGGTGCCATAGAAATCTGCGGGATTTAGAAATCCTCAGGCTCTTATAGTAGCGTCCTCCCTACACTAGGACCCTACAGCCACAGGAGCCTTCAAGTTTCTAAATCCCGCAGATTTCAAGGTGGTACCACACTCTAACTATTATATAGTTACCTTACCGCGCATTCCGCTTTACTTGTTTGTTTGTTTTTTGTTTGTTTTTTCAGTGACCTAGCTATGTAAAATACAATTTAAGTAAATCCCTCGGTAAATCCACACTGTTTGGCTAGTATGCGTGCGGTAACGCGCAAAAGCGATCGCTCTGTAACTGCATGACCGATACTATTCAGCGGTGCTACTCGCAGTACAGTGTACGCCTACTGCTGAATAATTATGGAGATTAAAAGCATGAAATTTATTTCACAGATTCTTATATGCACTATAGCTGACAGAAGTGTGATAGTAACTTTCTTTAGTTAGCATTATTATTTTGAATTTTAGTTCTTTTTTGGTTATTATTGGTTATGAAATAAAATGATATTATATCAATTAAAAGTTTAAGCATGACAATAGCTATATTTAGTTTGTGTGTACTCCATCACCTTAAAAAACCTTTACAGATAATGGCTACCTATTGGAAATGGATTAGAAATAATTTAGCAACAAAGAACACCATTCACAGTTAGAATAGTTGGGGCATATAAAAGTTTCTATCTTCATGCTACATTAGAGGTCTCAGTGAGCATGTTGATGAAAATATTGCAAGACCTAAACATAAAAAAATTCTTGAGCTCTCTGTAGCATTCTCAAAATAGGAAGTACATTTTAAGGTCAGTCTCAAGAACTTCAGAGGACTGTAAAAAAAAGACAAAATAGTAAATAGAACTGTGATAATGTTGCAGGAAAAAAACAAGACCTAAAATTGTTTAAAACTGAGCATAAGTACTGGACAAAACTTTGTGAGTAATTCGCATCTTATCTAGCTAGCTGAAAATAGACATCATTCTGAAACCGTCTTCCTTTAAGTTAGTAAAAATTAATGTTGATAACTTCAATAATGATCGTATCACAAAAACTTGATAATGCACATAGAAACCAAAATAAATAATTTTATTCTAGGCTTGATGTTACTACACAGCACACTAGATATCTTAAAGGTGCTCCAAGTCTTTGTTTAGCTTTCCTAAGCCTTGCCAGCCATTTCTGCTTTCTTTGCATCTAAATAAGATACACAAATAAATTAATAAGAGCAAATATAACATACTTTGCATATCAACCAACCTTGGGAATTTCTTGTATATGTGTCACACCAGAATTGATTTCATCAAGGTCAGCATTTGTAATGTCCTCTGAATACATAGCAGTATATTCCAAGTCTCCCTCAGGTGCATCAAAACTGGTCCTACTGGGGTCTTGCCTATTTACATTGTCTAAAGAAATAGTAGAACTTGTGATGCTTTCTTTGCTTCTGTTATGTACAGAGCACTCGTCCTCCTCCACGATAGTGCAGAGAGCTTCATCTGCATCAGTGGCAATGGTATTAGGGAACTGATCAGCAGAATAGTCCTTCCTCTCTTCCCTAGCGGCTTGGCTTGAGCCTGTGCTGGTCAAATATGTCAAAGCTCTAATGTCCTTGCATCCATGGGAGCGTGTGATGGTTTGACCAGAGAAACAGCAGCCACTGTGAGATGAGCTCACATCGGTATCCACATCTACTTGACCTACAGAGAGTTCTGAGCTTGTATCTATTATAAAATTCTTCATCCCCTTCAAATTCAGTATTGAAATCCTCGTTGTCTTCAAATTCTTCATCTCCTTCAAATTCAGTATCAAAATCTTCATCAGCATCATCATCGTTGTCATCATCATCATCGTCATCATCATCATCATCATCATCATCATCATCATTGAATTCTTCACCTTCATTAACTTCCTCATCAATTTCCTCATCAGTGTCCTCATATCCCATTTCTTCCTCAAGTACATTGTAGTCCTCATCCGTTCTTCCATCTTCATCATCGGTACTCGTATTCTTGTCTGTTTTCTCTGTCTTGTCCTCGTCAGTTTCCCCGTCTTTGTCCATTTCTTCGTCATTGTCAGTTTTCTTGTCCTGGTCTGTTGCCATGTGCACATTCCATTCATAATCAACCAATTTTTCATCCTCAGTTATATTATTAGCATACTGGCTAAAATAATCATCACCATTTGCTACTTTATCCTCATCCCCAACTGATTCTTCCTTCCTGTTGTTGCAACGATAGGGATCCCAGTGTTGCATGTCTTGAAGCATCATTTGAACTTCTGCCTGCCTATTAGAGCAATCTTGTGAGCACTTGTCCAGCTCCACATCATGTCTTGAGACTTGTTCTACATTGTGTGTGCCCTCTGTGAGGTGCCTCCTTCGCAGGTGTGAAGTCCTGGTATTTGAACATCAAGTGAGTAGAAGTATTGTGAGGCATACTTGTGGCCCAGTATTCTGCTTCCACATATCTGTCATACGATAGTTGGTCAGTTGATGCTGTGAAGGGCTGATGGTTGAGCTCTATGTTGTTAGTATTCACATCTTTTATCACCTCATCCACAAGCTCACCCACATCTAGGTCCTCGTGCTGTGTTTCTTCAGTATGGGTTGTGAAGAAACTTGTAGAAAGAGCTTGGGGAGGTGTCTGCTCAGAAGGCATCCAATGAGGAAGTGGAAGTCTAGATGTAATGTCACTTGAAAGAGAAGCTACATTGGATGTGAACCAGCCTCCATAACAGTCATTCTCAAAGTTCGTTTGATAAGTTCCTTCAAGTAGTGTTCTCCAGACCAGATCATTGTGTATTATCTTTTGAGTACACTGATCCTCAGTCATCTCCTGGACTAGACCACTCTCTAAATGATCGTTGTACTGGACTTCATCGGCACTTGATGCAGGATATCCAGAAGAAATATCTCCATAGTCTGCAGAGTGGTGAGTATCAGCAGTAAACAAAAAATCCCAATCGACACTCTTCAGGTCTTCCTCGGTTGGTTTGCCTGGTTATGTTCTGGAAGGCATAGAGAGCTCTCCCGCATTGTTAGTGTTCAATTTGTCGTGAGTGACTGAAAGCTTTGACAGGACAAAATGTGTTTCAGAAGATGTATCTCCAGTTACTGAAGGGGAATTCCAGCAAGTCGTCTATTCATTAACAAAGGAATCCTTCACATTTCCTTGAGACTTTATGTCCAGCAAATGATTGGATATTGCATCATTAGCATTCTGTTCCCATACCATCCTTATGTCCATCTCTCCCTTATCGTAGCATCCTTCTTGTTCAGCTGACTTCACTGGAGGAGGAATCCAGAAATTTGTCATTAGGCTGGATGTAAGAGCAGGCTTGGGAGGGAAGACTGAAGATAATGGCTTGCAACCAGTGAACTCTTCATTGACAAAAGTATCCCTCATGCTTATTCTAGACTCTTCTGGGAGTGATGTTGCTAATAGGTCATCTTTTAAAGATAAATAGCTATTGTTCTCTTCCAATGATGACTCATGGACAACACCCCTTTCATTGTTCTTCCTATATTGAGCATAGGGAACGGTGGAACACTTCCTTGTGTACTAAGCATGAGGAGATCTTGAAACTTCATCCTTAAAGACAGGGAAAGAAGTTTTGCAGGATGTTTTTGAGTCATTCAGAGCCACTTTGTTCAGGAACTGTCCTCCTGTCTGTGGCTGACTGATGAACCCAGTGTTGCTTGGCTTCTCTTTATCCTCCCCTATCATTTTCCCCTTGGGGTTGGCTTGAATATTGATCAGGTGGAATTTGGTAAGGCATATTCCAGTAATCACGATAAATATTGTCCATTTCTTTCAATGAACTCGTCGAAATGACAGTTCCACGTTAGTTTTTTTTTTCACTCGATTTGGTTATCGCTCAATAATAATAAACTGACCTGCAAAATAATGAGAAAGAAATCTGCAATAACCTAATGGCGTCGGGTGATTCCCAGACTCCAGCGGACTAACCGAGAACGCCATCACTTCCGGGCGCGTGCGATCGATCCATCTGCTCAGCTCGCAGTCAAAGTCTATCGCGCTGAAATTCTGTCACTGTGGTTGCTCAGGATTGACGGGTTGTACAGTTCGTCCAGCTTAAAGAGTAGAAAGTTCTGTTTTTTGTTAATTGTTCTTTAAATGTATACATGTGCAGTCAGATTGATGTCAGGAAGCTGAAACTTCACACACACACAAATTAATATATATTGAAATTGATTATGTTTTAAAAAATTGTGGTTTGTGGTCACAACTGTGGTAATAGATAGAAGAAGTGACCCTATAAATGGAGGATATTTTTGATGTTTTTAAGCCAGAAAAAGAGTAAATTGAATTCGAGTGTCTAAAGATTTTGCAGACTGAATCTATGGCTCATTAATTTGATTTGTACCAAATTTTTATATTTTAATACTATTTTACTTATTTTTAATTTCATTTTTTATAAAAAACTAAACTCCCCAAATGCTTTAAGCTGGTAATTTTGCAATTTTGAAGTAAGTGTCTTGGGAATTTAATATAAAATACCTAAATAGTTGTATTTTAATCCATATGAATTTGAAACCCCTATCGTGAAAATTAAGGGAAATAAAAATGCTTTTGTGAGAGTGTTAGTATTTTCGGTGTAAGTTGTGACGTTTGCGGAAGCTCTTATCTCAATGACGACGTATTTGTGATGTCAGAGTGTTGCGCTTGCGCATTTGTGAACTAAACCAGGGGATGTTGTGGACACGCTGGTAAAACGCGGGAGATGGCCCGTAACCGAGCCACGCAAACAATCAATTAACTTTGGCGCCAAAAACCGCGAAGCAGGTGGACACAAACGGTCTCTGAGCTATAACTTGTATGTAGTGTACTAGTCTGAGACAGTCATTTCGAATAACATCATTCTATTATACTTGCAGGGGAATGAAGTTGTACTTGTGAAGCCATTGGAGCAGCTTAAAACTCCGTCTCAACCATGACCAACTCCACCCTGACTGGTACCAGCTACGACAATTCCACCAACCTTGTATTGAGACTCCGCTGCGTATAGACTCCATCATCATCACTTCAGTTCTTTCCATCGGGATTGCTACCGCTATACTCTTCAGCCCTATCGCCTACAAGTCTAAATCTTGTGCTGAACTACCCGCTCCCACTAATGAGCAACCAACTCCAAGCAACATCAGGAATACGCTGGAATAAAGTGATAACTTTTGCTCGAGGGACTAACTATTTCCAAAGTTACAATGGCCATCTCACGGCTCATTTGTATTTCTTATTATTGTTTACAAATGGGCTCTTTTTAGAGCTGTCACAAGTTAATTGATTATCTTACCAAATAAATTGCGCGTTCGCGGAGCTCAACGTTATGGGGGGCGGGGTGAAATTGCGAATCAGTTGTCAACTTGAAAATAAAAATTGATATTTCGTGGAACTGGATCATTGAATTGAATCCAAATTTTGCGCACAAGCAAAATACCCCCCTTAGAATAAAGTTACAGAGAGTTTTTTTAGAATAACGCACGAGTAAAACGGCATAAAATTTTACTGTTTACAAAAAAAAAGAATATTAGAAATATGGCTCTGTAATGTTGCGAAGAAGCCCTCAGGCTACCTCTGGAAAAAAAATGAGCGCAGTAGCTCTTTCGGCCGCTTCGAAATAACTCTGAATAGTAGCCAGTGTGCAGAGCTGTATCTCCGTCCCAGGCGGGTCTTCATTCTTCAAATTTGGCTTGCTGGAGTCCTCTATTGGTGCTCATTCCACCTGTAACAACAAAGTAAGCCCACAGTACACAGAAAAAGAAATATAAAGACATAGCAAAAACAGTCAATTTGCGGTTACTCGCCTCCTTAAATAAGGGAAGTTCCCGAATAGGAGCTGCCGTGTGAGAGGGCGCGGCTCAAGTTTAACTACGAGTTGTGACGTAGGACGGACGAATTTGTGACGTCAAAAAAAATGGCGCTTAATGTATGGAATGTCTATGGAGATAGCTTAGTTCTTATACTTATGCTGTTTTATATGACTTAGTTTCGAGTGTATTGGGATCTAACAACATAAAAAAGGTATGGCTAAGCTTATTGTGATTGCAACTAGTCTAAGTTTTGAGATCTGTACTTTCTACTCTTTAAGCTGGACGAACTGTACGCCTAGCTCAAAAATGAGATGTCAAATCTTGCCTGACAACGGAATGCCAAACAACACAACTGTCAATTTACAAATAATGTCGTCCACACTCAATACTGGGATTTTAATTATAAGTTATTCTATTTGGTTGCTATTCAACAAGGTATGAACGGCAATTCAATTGAGCTAGCTACAAGTATTTTTTCTGTCCAGTGTTATTTGCATTGTTATAGTGGTAAAGCTAGCTAATGAAGTGTTCACTAATGAAATCAGCAAATCATCAGCACTTGAGTTGCTTACATTTATAGTTCTTTTGCTATTAGTTCCATATAGTTTGTCTTCTATTGCAATTTTTTTAGTATAGCTAATCTCATACCTCCCTAGTTAACCAAGATTTTCCTGATAATGAATGCAATTTTGATGCATGACCAGGTGTTCTGTACACAAACTTGCTGGTTCAACCTATAACCAACAAACTTATTTAGAACAAAGACATGGTATATTGCGTACTCATATGACATCTAGGTCCTGGTTTATACTGAATACAGGACATAATTGGTATAGATTATTATTATAGCATTGTTTGTAGGTTTTTCTCTCATGCCTCTTTCCTATGTTCACTCTCCTAAATATGAATATAAAGTAAAATATCATAAAAGAGCACAATTCCTTACTCGAACTTGAACAGTTGATGCATTCACACTGCATTAACAACAGTACAACTCGATTCTCAACATTGCTTGTGCTTACCTGTTGATGTGAACGTAACATTTTTGGAAGTTATGAAATATGCGTGGATTTTGTGGCACTTCATTCTTCTTACAGCTGTATCCACATATATACATATTCTACTCAAAGTGTTTCTCTCTAGCTTCTTATCTCTTTATCCCCCGACATAAGATATAACACGAAACTAAACTCTCACTAACATACTGAAACTCACTTTATCCCTCAATTATTCATAAATCAAACTACAGCAAGACACATGAACCTGAAAATATTTATTTATTCTAATATTTTCTATTGTCTAAAATCATTACAGTGATACACTCCTCTCCTGAGTTGTATGGTGAGACATAGCTACTTCACGGTAAACTTCCAACACCTGAACTGTATGGAATTAATTGCTACATTGAAAGTGATATCATCTTACTCGAGGATTCTTCTTTATATAACACTACTGCTCAAGTTTCATTTGAATATTAAAACTGAATATCTGTATAATAGTTCATATTTTCGGGCAGGTAAAAATTACCTACTTTTTTCTGTAAAGAGTTCTGGTAATTGATCCATAAAAAGCCATAAAATTCATTATCATTTTGTTGTTGACTCTACTTACCTTATCAACATGTCTAAATCAGTTACTCACACCCCCACACCCCCACACCCCCCCCCCCACACACACACATAACACTCACATACTCATAACACAGGGAGGGATTGAAAACTTAATGCAAGCTTAGAGCCCACCACAAGATCTTTTCTTAAAGACTTTGAGTCCAAAACGTTGGTATGTGGCATGTTTAGATTACAATTTTTGAAAAGAGAAATCACTTGCAAACATATATTTTCAAAATACTATTAAAATATGAATAAAATTGATCACTGTAACTTATTTTAATATTAAATTATTATTGCTAAACTTACTTTTAAGTGACCTAACAAGGGTGACGAGCTCAATAATGTTCCTACATTGTGTGAACCCTCACAAAAGTATTGAACAATAGTATTATGGAGGATCCTACATCAAAGAATAATTTTGGTTTCACCAAAGTGTATGATTTTTATGTTACTCAGCTTTGTTGTGAGTTGTAATCAAGGGATGACCAATTCATGGATCAGCTAAATTCAACTATCTCTTTCTTCTCGAATGTGTGTTAAATTTTAACATGGCAAAATAAAATTTCAGAGTGTTTACAAAATTTCTAAAACCATCACATTACCTACTGGTTTATATCTTGTGCAAGATGTAAAATGTGCCTCAGCAATTTCCTGGCTCAAATCATAGAAAGCAGAATTAAGCCAATACTGTATTATGCTATTGTCATAACAATTATTTTCTACATTCGTAACTCCACCGGTTTACGTAGCAATGACTAGCGAGATTACGTGTATGCGCTAATAACAACGCGTGATCTTTGCAACATCAGCATTTTGAGACAGTTTGTCATAATCAAACAGTATATCATGTAAATTTCAAGAAAACAGCATATTACAAGGTCTGGTAAGTGTTTATCTTATTCTCAGCATTATAAGAGAGTCAAACAGCGTAGACGAAGATTATTAGAGAACGGGCGAGAATAGCTATTGCGTGGGAGACGATTTTCTGTAGCTTTTCAGAAGCAGTAACATTATAATTAAAGCTCCTTTTGATCCCTTAAAGAGGCATATTCAAAATATATTTTTTTAATACGCCATTACGACGCTAGCGGCGAGTTGGCTACTGTCCCGCAGTTCATTATCAAAAAACTCATTTCATTGGTTAATCAAATCATGTGACCAATTATAGCGCCGCGCGTGACCAATTATAGCGCCGAGCGAGGGCTAGGGCTAGGGCTAGGGGACCAATCAGAAGAATTATTTGATAAGAACTGCGGGATATGGTGACCAGTGATAGTAATGGGGCCTATATGGTGACCAGTGATAGTAATTAATGTAAGCCATTATTTCGGATGCTGACTGGGCTGCTAAGATGTCTAAGCAGTTTAAGTTTAAAAGAAGGAAGATAATGTCTATTTGTGGAGTGCTGATATCAGCGCCACAAATCTGGTAGCAAGAACGACTAGCGAATTGAAGCTCTGTTCTGCCATCGTAAAAGGGGCGTGCCTTTGACGTTAAATTAGGGGGGGGGGGGGGGGGGGGGGATAATGCTAGCGTCATAGTGGCTTAAATTTTTCCAAATTATAGTTTAGACATGTCCCCCTTATTACTATAATAATAAAATCGGAAGCGATCGAAGATTTATAAAGTGGACTACCTATTTTTAACTTCCGTTGCAATACATTATGATCTATTTAAAAATTGTCAATTTAGCTTATATAACTGCAATAGTAGAGTTTACTGTATTGTGTAAGTAGCTATGTATTTTGTTGATACTGTTTTTGTGATGGCCTGTTGTTGTTATTAGCTATTTGCAATATTTTCCTTTATATTCCTTTCTTTGTTTTCTGTCTTGTTCTTTTGTTTGATTAATTTTTAATTACTTATTTATTTACTTATTTATTTATTCTTCGTTTAAATTTTCACTTATTTAGTTGCTTGTTTGTTGGTTCATTCCTTCATTTATTCATTCATTCTTTAATTCATTATACATTCATTCATTACTTTGCTTCTGTACTTAGTATACTAGAATTTTATATCGAAACATTATTGTAACCATCAGCAGAAAGTTCACTTGGCTATGGAATCATACGTCCTTATTATCAAGGAGTACCTCTAGGAGAAAAAATTGTATTAAAATGCTACACTCACACCGTTCCAACTTGGTACTTTAAAGGAAAACTTATACAAAGCACTGACAATGAATTACATATACCTCATGCAAGCCAACAAAACATGGGTAATTATACTTGCAAAGGAAGTTATTTTAGTGGAGAACCTTTTGAAGCACATGCTAAAGTATTTGTTGGAGGTTAGTCAAGTAGTTGATTATTTGTTGAACTTTTTTTTAATTTTTTTTGTTTTTTGTTTTTTGTTTTTTTATGTTGCTTTGTTTTCCATCAGTTTTTGCAATACCACAGACAAAATTCATCATAAAGGATACACAATAATACTAATCATGGTTTGGGCAAAAATAATGGGGGAGAAAATCACTTACATTTCTGAACACCTATATTATAAAAGTATTACAAGTGTTACTTCACACAAAGCTAGTTGATTGGCCCTCCCGACTCACTATTCCATTATGTGACTAATATCCTGAGGTGTGCATTATTTATATACTCAACACCTCATTCCTCTGATCGCACTAAAACATTTTGTGCACCAGATATCTTTAGTTTAGTCAAGAATATTATATTCATAGTAAAACCATTTACTTTTAAGTTAAGTGTTAATTATTTTATTATAAAATTAAATGCATTGAATACATTATTTTGAATACAGTTTTGCGCAGCTCAGGAATTGAACAGTCCTTCATGGAGGGTAATGTGGGAGATATGTTTGAATTAAAATGTGACTCAGTGCTGGTACAAAGTTATAAAAAAACAAAATGGATATTCAATGATTGCCCACTACCAAAATCCCTGAATACTGCTCATAACGCTGTTCTAATCAAGTCACTTAATTCTAATCACTCTGGGACATACACTTGTTTTGGCAATCGATGGAAGAAAACCCCTCAGTATTTTATATCTTTTGCTAAACTCAGAGTATATGGCAAGTTACTCTATAATATAATGAGGGTGTGAAATGAGTTTGAAACTCATAATATTGTTTGTTTCATACTTATTTTTTATGGGAAAGGTTGGCTTGAGGAGAATAAACATAATAGGGAACTGGAATAGATGCAGGTTACTCTGCTGCTGTAGTAGCCCAGCAACAGGACTGGTGGGTTAAGCTACCTAGGGTCTTGTTTCGATCCATGGTGTAATCTAATATTAATCCTGTATTTGAACTTGTCTCAGTGAACTTACAGCTTTGACATTAATACCAAGCACAAGTCCATAAATTAGAATTATGGTTTGATGAGCCCTAACGATTAAATATTGGTAAAAAATACAGCGTATCGTTAATGAAAACAGATTTTTTAAACAATATAGGGAATATTTCACATAATGTATCTGACTACTGTATTTGAATTGGAGAAATCAATCCTTGAATTTGGTATATTTGATAATGCCATGTTACCAGTTTTATTATGTGAGGTTTTGCGATTAAAAATATAGAGATTATAGTGACCGATGAAAGTGTTATTAACACAATCATATTTTTTATAGTTAGATATGTATTAAGGAAAACTTTATAACTCAGACAATGCATTCATTCATCCACAAGATGTACAAGTTATTTATGGAAGGAATGTGAGTTTAACTTGTCTAATAAAAGGATCTATATATTGGTCTTTTGGTAGTAAAGGATTATTTAGAAAAAATGTAGAATATAATGGAATAAGATTGACTATTAAAAAAATCAATAGATTGAATGAAGGTTATTATATTTGCCAAGAAGGACTTAAGATTAGTGACAGGACAGATAGAGCTATTGGATTGGCAGCTCGAACTTTTGTAAAAGTTTTACGTGAGTTTGTTTACATTATTGTTGTTTATTGATTATGTAGTAAATCAAAAGTTTTTCAAAACAAAACTTGCTTTTTTTAAAGATAGTTTAATTAAAATTTTGATAATTTACCGAAACACAAAATATATCCTAAAAGCTTATCACATCAGCATCCACTCTTTAGCCTCCACTTATACTTGAAATTTAACTATAGAATTTCAGCTATATTGGGACATTGAAAGTACACCACAATTACTGAAATTTTAAAGTATATCATTTCACACCATTGTGGAAGAGTGGTATGAATGCTTCACTCAGTGTGATAAAGTTATTGTAATGGGTAATATATTAGCATTCATGTTTATAGATCAGAATATATAAATGTGATTATAATGTATAGCACATCCTAAAAAGGATTTTTTTAATAAATAAACTACTCACTGCTAAAGTCATGGGGTCTGAGTGGCCCTGAAATAGGTATTGTTAAGACTGCTGTTGATATGGAGCCTAAATACTTGCACGATTCCGAACTATCCCAACCAAATTCATATAGAAACACATGATGTATTATTTATTAATAAATATTGTTTAACTTATCATTAATTAAGCTGTAAATATGTACAGCATTAAATGTTACAGTGGCAAAATTCCAAATAGTACTCTTTCTTCTCTCCACAGTAACAAAAATATTTGATACATGAGAATATCACAAGTCTATTGACTTAGTAGTTACATCAGTGCTGGAGGTACGAGTGTAAATATGGCCAATCAGATGAGTGATATTTTATGGTATTCAATGATATATACATTTATTCATTAGATGTATTCTCTCCCTTTCACAGACTTTGTTAAACATGCAGAATAAAAATATTTGGTCGCCACCAGGAATCGAACCCTGTGGCAGAGCGCTTCTGCGTTAAGCAAGTGGTCCTGGGTTTGATTCTCAGTGGCAGCCAAATATTTTTAATTCTGTACTGTTTGTGAAAGAGAGAAAATATATCTAATGAGTAAAAAAAAAGATGGAAATTATGAAGTAATGAATTTATTTTGTAATAGCATAATGAGCAAGGCTATATATAGCCTGGGAGATTTAATAACCCAACGTAATAACAAAGAACACAGGTGATATGGGGAAATGCTGCTCTAAGCAAATTCTTGTTTACTTTAATGCATTTCCTTTAGGGCAAGTAATTGGACTCAGTTCAGTACACAATAACGACATTATAGCAGTATTCAGATATTTTTCCAAAACTCATATTTATATTTTATATGAATGAACATCTATTAGTACATGTAACCAGCTGGCTTGTGAAATATTTATAAAATGTTTATACACATTAGTGTATACCCAAGTAATACCACGTCTGACAATTACAGAAATTGGAGCAAATGTAAAGTTTGAGTGTTTCTCTGACTCAGATAAAGTTTGGACTTTTGATAATGGTAAACTACCACACAATGTTTTTATATCACAGAATACCATCCAAATTAGGAATGCTCAGTTAATTAACTCTGGTGTTTACAAATGCATATCAAATGATTCAGACAACAATGAACATGTTGGTGAAGGGAAGCTGCATGTGGAGTAAGTTCACCTATATTATAGTAATAGATAGTTCCCAAAACATAATTAGCAAGTCTTGGGAGGTTAAATTACAACATCTAGGAAATGTTGCTTGTGGGGAGAAGTTTGAGCATATTTATTGCCCTCTATATATAACAATTGGCACTTCACAGTTCCCCCAACATGGCGAAGTTTGTCTGGTAAACGGTCTTCAACGCCATGGTAACAGGTCGTGGGGAAGTTAAGCTGAAAATTGTGGAAAAGCTGAGAAAATGGAGGAAAAGCTTCCTTCCCCTCACTAGATTGAACCCTGTGTATTATAACACTAACTAGATCTCGCAAAATGAATTATTCTTTCATTACTTTCAGGTAATACAGTGTACTGTACTACTAATAATTCTGACTAAAATAATGGTCAACAGAACATCAACAGAACACTAACTAGCCAAATTTCATTCCAAGGTAATCAAGCCAAGTTAGGCTATTAGCAAAATAAGCATTGATGAGGCATCTAGTTACTGAAGTCTCTGCATGGCATGGGTGACCAACCATGCCTATTGTATGTGTGAGGCTTCTGAAGTAGGAGAGTTTGTATCATATCACATTGCCCAGTGATAAACTAGGGGACCAAATCTACATGAAATATATACATGCACTAATAATTTATTGTAACAGACAACTCTTACAATATACAGACTTGAAGTACACAATATTTATAATGTTATTCAATGAATATTTGTTTTTAGGCAGGATTATTTTCATGCAAGTACAACAGGTATACATAGACTTTATAATATTCCCTTGTGAACTCGAATATATAGCAATAACTTGTTTATTACTTGATATTGAGAGACAGGGCTGTATCTATATATGATTTGTATTATACACTGTATATATAGCTATATAGTGTGTGTGTGTGTGTGCACTATTAATTGCATCTAACTATATACAAAAGTTTGCACTCACTGATTGGATAAGTGGTGAATATTTTGTGTCATTAATAAAATACATAGTGCAATTTATAAAATTGCACAAATTCTATTGCATCCACCATATACATATAATACTTATTACATGAGTCACAGTGTGATATGGCGAAATATTTCACGAGCAGGCTAATTTATTTTCATGAGCCTCAGGCGAGTGAAAATAAAGCCTGAGAGTGAAATATTTTGCCATATCACTCTGACGAGTGTAATAAGTGGTTTATTCCACACTAGATATCTTCACTGAAGTATTTTTTTGGTAACTCATGGTGTAAAGTTAGCCAAAACTCACTAGGGGCTCCCCACAACCCCAGCTGATATTATAGCAGCTGCTCTAACCTGGCTGGGTAGGCTCCACTAGAGTAAAGGTAGCTGTAAAAAGACAGAAATTTGTACACCAGGCTTGGCCAGGCCTGGTTGGTTGCTATAACTACTCTTCTTGCGCAGTACAGCCATGAGATAACGCCATGAGATATCTTGGGATATCTCACACGGGTCACGTACCTAAAAATATCATTGTGAAGATATCTAGGGTGGAATAAATAATATATATATTTATTAGGTACTGAACAGAGCCTGATAACTGTTGCCACATAGAAAATGCATTAAACTAAACAGGATGTGGCTTAGGGCAATATTTTTCCATATCACCTGTGTTCATAGTTATTACGTTGGGTTATTACGTCCCCCTAGGTAAATTTATTGTTACCAAGGTATTACCATGAGCAGTACCTAATAAATTTATTATCCATTGGATACCTGAGAATATCACTCGTCTGATTGGCGGTATTTAGGCTCGTGCCTGCGGCACTCGCGTAAATATTAAGCCAACAGACTCGTGATAATCTCCTGTATCAAATGAATAATATATATATAATACTTATTACATGAGTCAGAGTATGATATGGTGAGATATTTCACGAGCAGGCTAATGTATTTTCGCGAGCCAGAGGCGAGTGAAAATAAAGCCTGAGAGTGAAATATCTCGCCATAACACTCCATATTTGCCAACTTTTTAAAATTAATTTTAGGTACACCTCAAACATCGCCCATTTCTGTAAACTACACCTAAAACCACGCCCCAATTTCAAATTTCATAATAATAATATTTGGATATCAAATTTCAGTTTACATATTGAGTGCTTTGTGTGTGGCTTTTTTGCAATTTTTAAGTAGTTCGTCATCAAGCTTTACTTCGTGGCAGCAATCATCACTGTTGAACTTGATAGACATCAAACTAACTATCCAAATTCGACCGTTGGTCAGTGTAAATTTTACGAAGTATCGAGAAACCCTACTCAGAGTCTGCATTCGAACACAAATTTCCGGTACAAATGTAGGCTAATTACAATTTAGGTGCGGTACATTACGGACCTGTATTGTACCGGATGTTCAGGTACACTTGGCAACTATGACACTCTGACAAGTGTAATAAGTGGTTTATTCAACACTAGATATCTTCACTACCATAGTTAGTACTAGAGACAGGGTAACTCACAGCGTAAAGTTGGCAGTACAGCGTGAAATAACAGCGTGAAATAACGTGAGTTACTTCACGATCACGTACCTAAAAATATCATTGTGAAGATATCTAGGGTGGAATAAATATATATATTCCACCCTAGATATCTTCACAATGTTATCTTTAGGTACATGACCGTGAAATAACACACGTTATCACATAATGTTATCTCATGGCTGTATTGCGCAAGCCCATTACCAGAGTAGTTATAGAAACCAGGCCTGGCCTGACCTGGGTACCAGTCTTTACTCTAGTGGAGCCTACCCAGCCAGGTTAGAGCAGCTGCTAAATATCAGCTGGGGGGTGTGGGGAGCCCCTAGTGAGTTTACGGCCAGTATCAAGTGTGGAATAAACCACTTACTATACTCGTCAGAGTGATATGGCTAGATATTTCACTCACAGGCTTTATTTTCATTCGCCTTTGGCTCGTGAAAATAAATTAGCCTGTTCATGAAATATTTTGCCATATCACATTCTGACTGATGTAATAAGTATTAGATATACATATGTATACACACACACTCATCATTATGCTTGCTCTCTTAGAGCAATTATAAGTTTGTAGCTTACAAATTTTCATATGAAGTGGTTATGCTTGATTTTCCAGGGAACTCTTCTTTTAAGAATGTCAACCCATTGCTTACAACATAGTAACATAATTTCGAGTACAGCAGGTCCAGCAGAGCGTACTGAGATTACCGGCGAATGGAGGGTAGTTGGGGGCGGTAAAGGTTGTCAGAGCTTGCGGCTCCGGCAGGAAGATGGGCTTAAGGTCACGTGAAGAGTACCTCATGTCAGAATCAGAAGATTTTGACAAAGAAAATGGAGTCAGCCAGCAGCCTCAGGAATACTGGGACCGGCGGAAATGCCACCAGTGAGAACAGTGAGGCGGAATGTCGTCCTAAGAGAAGGAAGGAGGACAAGGGGAAGGCTAGGGCACCTGCTGGCAGCGACTCCACGACGGGAGAAGGAAGTGAAAGGGTGTGAATCCAAGTTGAGAATTTTGGTAGAGAGCCAAGGGCAGAAGCTGGACACCTTGTTGGACTTGTTGGCCACCCAGTCCAACAAGGTGTCCAGCTTCTGCCCTTGGCTCTCTACAAATGGGCAGAGTAGGCACAGTCAATGGTTAGTGGGATTACAGGGCGGACACTAGTTGAGAAAGGTGGAGGGGGGGAGAAAGGGGAAGGAGGAAGGCCGTGGTGGCAGTGGGCCACCGGGGCAGCAGGAGTGACTCTCAGTCTTCTGGATGGAGAGGGAATGTCTAGGCATAAGCAGTAGACAGAAAGTCGGGGGAAGTGGGGCTTAAGGGTAGGAGGCTAGTAGGAGGACAGATAAAGGGTAGGAATAGCTCTTAAGTTAGGGGAGAAGCCTGGGCCTTGTACAAACCCCGAAGAGAGGGCTGCAGTTAGACCAGGCAAGGACCTGGACGTGGAGTGAGTACCAAATATGGGGAGGCGCCAAGTGGATTGGAATGGGGATGCACCAGTGGCAGGGCTGGGACCCAGTCTGTCAGGCGGCAGCAGTTTAAAAAAAAGGGTGCAATGAAATGAGACTCGTATGACAGGAACTGAGCAGGGGAGCCTCAGCCATCCAGTGGGTGGGCACCACAAAATGTCTGGGACTTCTCTGAGGTCTTTCCGCTTGGCCGACTAACACCCTCCTGGTGATCCCTCCTTCTCAGAGAGCTCGGCTCTCCACTCACCCTCGCAGGACCACCATAGAAAATTGGGAAGTACGTGAATTTCACGAACTTCCCCTCCCTTGTGCAGTCCACCGTTATTCTTGGCAAGGGAGGAGACTCTCCACCAGGTACACACTCTCTGGTCTCTTTGTCTCCGACTCTCCCATTTTTTCCCGACGGGTTGCCAAGCAGCCTGAGCCATTCTGCTGGCTCACTGCTGGCTTTCTTTGATCTGCACTCTATGCTGTCATGCAGCTCCTATTGGGAAGGCAGTCCCGACTCTACAGACATGGATCGAACAACTATGTAAAAGCAGTTGACCATCGATCACTCACATCTCTTCCCCCAGGGATCTCTGCCCTCGCCCTCCCTCCACATCACTGTCACCTTGCATACCAGGTCCCACCTCCAGGGTCAGCGCGAAGCCTCCTACATTCTCCTTCACCAACCCTGCCACTCACCAAATCCTTGCCTGAGCAACTCTCTACCGTTCCCCCTTTATTGGGAGACTCACCCTACCCGGTCTCCACACTACCCGAGACTTCTACCACGGGGACCTGTTTCACCCTCTTAAAAAGGGCACTGCTCGACCAGCCTGAGGTGGCCAAGCAGCTGGTCGGTTACAGTGAGGCTATAATAGAGATGGCCAGGAAATGCCGATTGGAAGGAGTGGCCAGATACGACCGCTGCTTCAGGCTCGCAGCAGCGGGAAAGAAAGACACTCAGTTGGGACATGGTGGACGTGGCTCTCCTTCTGAGGGAGGCTGCAGGTCCAGCTGGTGCTGGAGTGAGCAAGGGTGCTGGTGCGTCCAGTAGAAAAGGACCACTAACAAGTAGCGGTGAACCGGGTGTGAAGAGGGAGAAGAGGAAGCAAGGGCACTGCTTCCGCTTCAACAAACAGAACAGAATGTGCGCATTCGGGCTTCAGTGCAGGTTCGCCCATACCTGCTCGTCCTGTGGAGGAGAGCACCAAGCCACCCAGTGCTCCAGCTGTGCAACGGGGCTGAGGCCCGCTGAGTCGGGCAGAGACGTGTATGTACTACCAAACCACGTAACACACGCACTTAGATAGATAGCCGATCACACTAGACACACTGTTGAGTTGTGTTTATTCCAAGCTTATGATTATTTTCGAGATCATATCTCGTTTGCTGACACACATTCAAGAGCGTAAGCAGGGCAGCGATAGTGGGGGGGGAGGGGGGATAGGTCAGTAATAACTGGACGACTGTGTGGTGTAGTGGTTGTGTCCTGGGCTCAGGGCCCGAGGTCCTGAGTTGAAGCCCAACTCAGGCAATTTTTCCATCTGATTTTCCATCTGCCTCCCACCAGCCCCACCAGTCCACCCAGCTGTGATTGGGTACCTGGCATTTGCTGGGTAGGAAGGCCTTAAGAATAGCTGAGCTAGTTGGCCTCTCCTGTCTGTTTATCAGCAAAGCAATAAAATAAAATATAAAATTAAAATTAAAATAAAAAAAAGAAATAAAAAAAAAAAGAATGGGGTTCATGTAGTTGGACATGGGAGGGGCAGGAGCGTAAAGGTAGGACGTTTAATTAATGGGGCATACAGACCGGGGGAGGGGGGGAAGGAGTGGAGGAATCTGGTAGTGACTCAGATGGTTGTCTCTGTCACATGTTACTGCTTTAGAGAAAAGCTCTTGGAGCTGGAAAGAGTGTCAAAGGGGGAGCTAAGCGTGCCAATTCCAGGCACAGAGGAGATAGTGACCCCTCTAGACTGGAATGTGTGGGAAGAGGAACTGGAGAGGCACCCAGACATGGAGTGGGTGAAGTTCTTAGTAAAAAGAATAAAGGAGGGATTCTGGCTGGGGCAAGAGCAGAGGATCGGTAACCAGTGGATAATATACCAGCATCACATAAGTGTTTTCGCTATGCTAAGTTGCTTGCCAAGTTGTTCAATGCTATTCTTTTCTCTTTTTTTTTTTATTTCTTTTTCTTTCTTTTTTCTTTCTACCTTTTTGCTCAAGGCCTAAGCTCTAGGATTGTTGTTCAAAAAGGCTTGTATTTGCTGTCCCTATTTTGTTGTCTAGTTACAGATGAGAATAGCTAGATGATCAAGGCATGAGCTACCATTGCTTTAACATGCTCCAGTCACGGAGCTACCTTAGGTGGAAGTGTTAGAAGTGGAAATTTTAAATGTTTACGTCAGCGTGCTTGTTTTGCTGGAAATTCGCAGTTACCTACACCAGCGCGGAGTGGTGCCTTCCAAAATACCATTTGATATTGAACTAACTTCACTCGTCTTTTTAATTGTGGATTATAATGGTGCTGTGTACATTAGCGCGTAGCTCACAGTAGTACTGCTAAGAGGTTAAAACTTCAGGTACTGGGCCGGCTAGTCCGGACCCCCTGAACTACGGGAGCTGTAAAGACTGACAGAAACAGTTTTTTTTGCTGGCTATACTCTTTGCAAGACTATCAGATAGCTCTGCTTCTTTTCTTTTTTTAAGTCCTAAAAGGATAGATGAAAGGCTTTTCCACTGTTCTCCGGTCTGGCTCGCCGAGACTAATCGGACGTGTAAATTTGCCGACATATCGCTCATGAATATGTTCACCTCTTATGAATGTCGTTAACCTGGGACCAAAAAAACCACGGGCTATTCTCGTAGAGCAGGCTGTAAAAAGTGCAGCACCCGTTCGATTCCTTCCTCATCTCACGACCGTCCACCAGTACGTCGCCGACGCTGTGTGAAATTACACTCTTTGAGTCCAATAGGGTTATCAACTATTTCCAAACAACAAGTACTATGATAGTTACTAATGTAGTTAAGTGTTTAATATCAATCGGGCTTACTAAATCTTTAGGTATGTGATCGCTATGTTGAGCCACATTTTGTGTTCTGGTAAGTATTGGCGGTAAGTGCTATTATCCCCCGATAGAAATAATGCTAGTTGACTAAATGTTGTGAACAATAGAATGATAGGGGAAACACGGAACAACTTGATAAATACAATTAAAAGGAAATAAAAAATATAGCTACAGGTCTAATTAATTAATTAATCTAAACAACTAACGTTGTAGTATTACGTGTACCCTGAGCTGGCCCTAGATGTTATGGGAGTAAACGGTGTAGAAATAATCTCGCGACGGCCAGAGCTCGTTTTTTTTACAGCTCGCTACCAAGAGGCCTATTAAAATTGGACGAATTAAATGATCCTTAGTGTCCCTCAGATTGCGTGTTAAAAAAACTCGTTACATTCTATGTTACAGCCTATTGCCTTGAAGACACTGTGGTTCCCTCCGAGGCAGCGTCTAACTATAATGTATAGGTTGGCCCGTGATTAGTAAACGCAAAACTCTTGTTCTACCCGCAACACTCAGACCCACCAGACGCTGGCCCCACGAGACTCATTTCTGGCCCATGAGACTCATTTCTGGCCCAGAGAAATAGAGCAGGGTCTGATTACATGGTGTAGGATATTTGTTATGGATACGATCAATGTCATGTCGCATTCCTATGAACACTCGTTGCTATGAACAATTCATATCCCTCAATATATATTATTGTATCATCTCATTCGAGGTTGTATTGTATCTTGTGAAGTTGGAGATATTACTATGATTTAGCATTATCCAGGAGAGTGAATCATCTCCTGCGTCTACACACCGTCCCTCGTCCCGTACAGCACCTGAAGCAGTTCTGGGGATCTCGTCACCATCTCAGTGTGGATAATGACTTTATTGTGTACGGTTGTCGCCTCTTTATTCCCACTTTATTTCGCTCCACCATTCTTGGACGGCTTCATGAGGCCCACCAAGGTGTGACACGCTCGAAGGATAGAGCTCAGCTTTCTATTTACTGGCCCGGGATTGATCAAGCTATTGAATCGTATATAGCTAATTGCAAGTTCTGTCAGGATTCTCTTCCATCTCATTGTTGTGAACCGATTATCACAAAGCTACGTCCCTCTCAGCCATTCCAACAACTAGCAATGGACTTCGCGTATCATGCAGGACATTACTTCCTAGTGATTGTAGACTGCCTCACGGACTGGCCACACATTTGCCCTATGGGTAATGGAACCACAGCTTCCCATGTAATTGATGTCTTGCGTGACTTCTTTTGCTGCACGTCTGCTCCAGATATAGTGTGGTCTGATGGTGGGCCGCAGTTCACCTCCAACAAGTTTTTGTCTTTCTTGAAGGATTGGGGCATTCATCACATCATATCAAGTCCACATTATCCTCAGAGCAATGGAAAAGCTGAGGCTACCGTCAAGTCTATGAAGCAACTCATCAAGGCTTCGTGGAGAGGACGTTCAATTGACCGTGATGTCCTGGCTAGGTCTTTACTTCAGTACCGAAACACACCTTGTAGACGAGATGGTTTGTCCCCCGCATAGAAGCTTTATGGACATCCCGTACAAGATTCTCTGCCAGCTCATCAGCGATCGTTCGCACCTGAATGGCAACGTCCACTTGATAAGGGACATACCAAAGAGCTCCTTCACTAGGCTGAATCATTTTATGACCAGCATGCTCACCCTATACCTGACTTGACACCTGGGGCTCATGTTGCTATTCAGAATCCTGTTTCCAGAGCCTGGGATATGTATGGAGTGGTTACAGCAGTTGACCAACATCGTCGATGTTTTGTGCGAACTGAATCTGGTAGAGTTCTGCTTCGTAATCGCCGATTTCTTCATGAGAGGACAGCTCTCTCTGTTGGTGCATCCTCGACTGACACCCATTCGGATTAGCATTATGACGACTTCTCTCCAACATCTGCTGTGGCGATGGAACCAGTGGTACCTCGGCGATCGCAACGTGCCGGACGAGGAACCCGCCGACAACCGCGGCTGATCGAGGATGACACCTGGAAGTAAGATGTCGTAACTTCCACACTCCATCTTGGAAGGGAGGTGTAGGATATTTGTTATGGATACGATCAATGTCATATCGCATTCCTGTGAACACTCGTTGCTATGAACAATTCATATCCCTCAATATATATTATTGTATCATCTCATTCGAGGTTGTATTGTATCTTGTGAAGTTGGAGATATTACTATGATTTAGCATTATCCAACACATGGGAGTTTCAAGTTTGTCCCGCATTGACTGGGAAAAGTGCAGCCAAAATGGCCGAGGGCAGATCCAGCACTAATGACAGGGAGGGCCCTAGATGTATTTAGGTCAAACTTATGAATTTTTTCACACAATGTAAATGGTTCTGACATTTATATAAATGAAGAACATAAATTAGCATGCAGTTATCCTACACCTGTAAAGCTAAGCCTCTCCCCCTCCCCCCCCACTCCCACCCAATAGATCCTCCTTTGATGGCTTTAATTTTTAGTCCAGCTAATGATGACCACATGCAGCTAGCTTTGATTTCATTATTTATCAACTCGCAGTAAAAATGTTACTATCTACAGGTGTAGGTTTGGTGGAGTATGGAAAAATCATTCCACACTCACAAGCTGTTTCCATTGGAGATGTGGTGACAATGACATGTCATAGCACTAAACCTCCTACATGGACTTTTAAGAGAGGTAATTTGCCACAACATAGGAGTGTGGGTAACAGCATAATAATAGTGTTCGCAAAAGAAAAGCACACTGGGACATATCAGTGTAAAGGAAAGCTAAAAAATCAAGAAAAATTTGTGAGCACTTCAAATTTATACGTGGCATGTAAGTCAAACATGGTTATATGTTTGCACACCAAATATGCATAACATGTCTATCTGTTTGTCCATCAGTCTTTCTATCTGTCTGTCCATCTGCATGTCTGTGTATGTCTGTCTGCCTGCTTGCTTACCTGCCTGCCTGCCTGTCTGTATGTACGTATGTGTACATGTAAGTATGTATGCATGTGCAGTGGAACCTCTGATAGTGAACTCTCTAACGAATAAATTTAGTGAATTTTCCACTTGCCCCCTCTAAAAGAAAGTGAATTGATTACTAACTCTGAAAGACAACAAAAACAACCTCATATTTGTGAACAGAATGCTTGCCCTGGCCCTAAATGCTCTCAATTCAGATGTTTTACTATATAAGCATTGAAGCATGCATGGCAAATAGCTATTCAAAAAACACATTGGCTTTTGAAGTGCTTGAACAAAGTGGATGTGATACCAACCTGGATCTTCATGCCATTTCTATCTCTTGCACATGCATGCTGAGGGTTAACTAAGTTAGTAATGGTGTAAGTTAAAATGATGAACTGCTGGTTCATTTTTTTTTTCATGCTTTCCTGTGCAGTTATTGACAATACAAAAGTTACACCTAGAACAGTCTTCAAAAGAGTTGGACAAATGCTGACTATTCAATGTGATAGTGTTCCGACTCAATTTAGAGTCAATTGGATATTCAATGATGGCCCCATTCTTGAGTATGCAGCAGTTTCACAAACCAGCTGGTCTTCTGTTGTGCATGTCAATAACGTCCATTTGAACAACACAGGTTATTATACATGCATTGGACAAAATATATATACTGGCAAAAACTTTTTGGCAACCACACGAGTTCAAGTATTTGGTATGAAATAAATGAGTTCACTATTAACAGAAAAATGGCCTTCATTATATCCACCACTTATTTGTGTTTAAAGGGCTAATTATTATACAGAGTTCAGTATCATTATCATGTGGGATTATAAAATTATTGTACTACTGTTGGGTTTGTCGCCGGATGGTTAAGTCCATGACCTCGGGTTTACTGCCACCAGTTCCAGCCAACACTCAGAGCAGCAGGTTATAGCTACCCTTTACGGTCCGTACCCAGATAACAAGTTCTTTTAGGTTTTAATCCAAACACTTGCAACACAGACACGAATACAAGGAAATGAATGAAAGACTGGACAAAACTGACTTGCGCGCACTGGCCTTTTATATGAAAGGAACCACACATGTCCACCCGTTAATTAGTTCTATTACATAGTTAACTAGCAATTCTGCTCAGGCACTGGCTTGCTCCCAGGCCTTCATGTAGACTCCTCCCGGCTGGATGGAGTCCTCCTGTGTCTCTTGGACTCCGCCTCGTAGGTGGAGTCACTCCGGCGTCTCGGGCCCAACAACTACTTTTAAATATAGAAGCTAAGTGATGGAGACAAACCATCTTTTCTTTTTTTAACTCACCTTCCAAAAGTTAATTCTCTTTCCTAAACTTATTTACTGTGTACTCCCCTTAGATTGCACTGCTTTTTATATGCTAAAGAAATCATAACATTTCAGTCTACTTGCACACATTCAAATGAGGAATCACTGCTAAGTTTTGATTATTGTATAGATTCTTTGTATTAACTTGCTCTGTTTTTATGCAGACAATTCTAGAATAGTTCGACTTAGAGATAAAATGGACATTACTAGGGACTTCAAGTTAACCTGCAAATCAAGTTATGAAGTCAAATGGTATTATAGTAAAGGGACATTGCCGAAGAATGTAGAATTACAGGGTAACACTCTGATTATTAAACATGCCCAAATGTACAATGAAGGTAGATATGTGTGTACTGGAGACACAGACGAGATATATCCCTGGTCTGGAAATAAAGTGCAATTTGCAGCTTATACTTTTCTAAAGCTTCGGTGTAAGTTGAAATAAGAATATTAAAAAAATAGCAATAATATTATGAACATGTCTGATACTCTACAAAGTAATAGTGAATCTATTTGGTAGTCCTAGGAAACTGGTGTGGCCATGTATTTGCTTGAAACAGAAGTAGACTTATGTTTTGGTGTGGTGTTGCCTTCATACATCTTAGAGAGAGACCATCAAATAGCATAAAGGGGAATGTGCAAAGCCTTAACGTATGGCTGATGCTTAATGTATGTTGATGAATTTGTTTTGTTTCTTCGGCTTTTGCAAAAGTATCAAACACTCCCTACTATGTTCTGATTGAAAAAATAATGGAGGTGCCACTTAGGGAGGAGTCAGATGAAAGAAATTCTAGTGTACAACATATAAGTAAAAAAATTACACACTATCTCTCTCCCCATCCTCTCCTCCCTCTCCCCCTACCCACCCACCTGTCTTTCCCACTTAAAAAACACATGATTATAATATTTTTTTGTTTTGTTTAGTGGAAAATTTGAAGGTTGTTCCATCCAAGATAATAGCTCTAGCTGGAAATCATGTTCATTTTTATTGCAATACAAAAAAAGACAAACAGTGGCTTCTTAACGATAAACCAACTCTGCCATCAAATGTTGAAGTATACGGTAAATATAAAGAAGATTTACTTATCACCTACGTTCACTATATCAATATGGGAAATTTCACATGTGCCATAACATTATCAAACGGAAGTGTAATACATTCTCATGGACAACTGGATGTTGTTAGTAAGTTTTAGTAAAGAATGCAAGAGGAGTGAAATATAATATCTAGTTATAATATCCAGTGGATTTTGTTTTATTTCACTATGAGGCTATAACTATAATATCCATTCAATTTTACCATCACCACATAAATTTAGATGCTGATCAAATGCTTACACTTTAGACTCCAAAATGTGAATGACAAAATTTTATTTCTTTAGCTATTCCACGTATAGTGCCAATCAATCCTATTGTTGCATTAGGAGACTCAATAAAATTTTATTGCCTGTCAACAGGAAAAATTAGATGGACCTTAAATGATGAACCACTGCCTCATAATATTGAAATAGAGAAGACCAGGAATTATATCATGATTAATAAAGTGACTTTGGGACATTCTGGAACTTTTCAATGTACCTCAGTTGACTATCCTTTTTTAAAGACTTCTGACACTAATCTTACAGTAGTGGGTAAGTTAACAATGCTCAATTATGATAACTGTGGGGAAATTGTGGACAATAGTAAAAAAACTAGCAATCAGCAAGTCCAATGAAGTTAAATTATTACTTGAAAATGGCAGAGTGTTTTTGGACCTTATTTTTTGCTAATAAATCTGACTGAGAAATGGACAAGTTCAGTGAGTAGTAAAGTAGTGGTGAGAGGGAAGGGGACAAAGGTAAGGGATACGAAAATGTGACAGCTAAGTAATGAGTACAAAATAATTTAATTTATGTCAGTTTTTAGTCACCAGCCAGTTGAATGTCCATTCCCTCTTCTAAATGAATATGTAAGGTCGCCTTTCTTTTCACTCTTTGCCAGCTGTGGCAGGGTGAGCTCCTCAGAATATTAAAGTAAGTCCACGGTACTCCACTTCCTCAACTTAAACAATATGTCTTATGATATTTAGTAAAGATGTGCAAAAATATGGCCCAACTGAACTTGATAGGAAGTAGCAAGGCCTTAATGGCCCAAACCCCTCCTTAATACTTCTGTAACAACCAATACCATTTGTCTATGACATGATTACAAAGAATGAAAACAAAACACACCAGCTATTTTTCCAATGCTCACGTAATAAATGTTAACTAGCAATGGCCAGCTGGGTGACAAAAAACAACAACATTCTTCTGATACAATTAAACAGTAGTTCAGCAAGTAGATACAGCATAGCTAGTATGTAAGATACTGAATATATGTGTATTTTAATTGCTAATTTATCCACACATATTGTGAAAAGTTGAATAAATAGAATAATTGTAATTTGGATAAAATTTTGCTATTAGTGTACACTAATAATGTTCACTTCATTTTCAATGTTTGGCTCAGTTGATCCAGTTATAGTTCCATCTAGTATGGAAGCTCTAGTTGGCGAAACGGTTCAGTTTTGGTGTTACAGTGTCGGAGAAGTATGTTGGAGTTTCTATAAGAATAAGTGGATACTGAAGAACAACAGCTTAGGAAAAGAAGAATGGACTTATCTGTCCAAGAAACGCCACAGTTCCCTTGATGAAAGTGTTCTTCCCAATAATGCCATTGTGAACAGAGAAAAGAAGATGATCACATTAGATTTCTTGCATTATGGTAATGAGGGGACATACCAATGTACTTCAAAATGTAATTTAAATGCTCCTGTTGGCACAGCAACACTGAAGTTAGTAGGTGAGGTCTATGCATAAATGATTTCGCACATTAATTAGCTATTATCTATCGTATAAGAATTATTATGTGTCCTAATAATGTATTTTAATACATTCCAACCAATAAATCGGAGATATAATTATCTAAAAGACTACAATTTTAAAAATGGAGTGCCATTAACATCAATACAGATGCAATAGTGATTGAAGAACCATAAATTTAAAAAATTCTTCTAATATTTGCAACAAAAAAATTAAATTGTCATTTGTTTATTTTCACTGACATGATTGTATTATTTTATTATGCACTTAAGACTACAATTGCAGTACCTCTGTGTAAGTTTAAGATGAGAACATGTATTATATAATGTACCATGTACCTGCTTCACATAATTAGGAGGCCAAGACTCATATACTGTCGATACATTTGCATTTGTGTGGAAAGCAAAGAGTTTATGCCATTCATAGATTTCAAATTTGATGCTGAATCTTTTAAATGCCTCAAATACGCTTTTCTTCAAATTTGCTTGTGCCTTCTACATCTTCTTTATGCAAATAAGAAATACAGCAGCATTTTTTTGTAACTAGCTAAGTTAGTAAAGTATAATAATTGTATGATAGTGTCTTGATCACAAAAATATCATTTCCAACGTGCAGGAAAATCATTCCACGTATTTCCAGAGTATAAAGAAGCTGAGGAAGGTGACAATGTTACTTTTATATGCAAATCCAAAATACGAAAGAAGCACTGGTACTTCAAGGACGGGGGCTTTGCCCCTAATGTTGAAGTTTCATTTGACACCTTAACAATCTATGGAGTCCAAATGTCTAATTCCGGTATATATGCATGTGTTAATGTCGATAAAGGAGGCAGACAGAAGGAATCCCACGGTGAACTTTTAGTCACTTGTGAGTTAGTGTCACATCAACAATTAGTTCAAGATGTGGGTTTAGGTAGGGGGGAGGGGCGGGGGTAGATTAATATGAGTTAAAAGAGGCAGAGGGATAGGGTAGGGTCTAAAGCCCTCCTTAACCCCCTCCCCCCCCCCCCCCCCCCCCCCAATATTTCGAAAGGGGAGTTGTTTCAATACAATAAATAAATAAATAAATAAAAAGACAAAACATTGTGCATTTTTCTATAGTTGTAGTATCAGGACAACATGACAGATAGTTGCTTACAGACCACGGCAAATGACACTTGTGCAGGTTGATAATTTACTAGAATAAAAGCTATGGCTAGTTTCTGTGAGTTACAAATATTCAACATGACATTTCACTTCTAGCCCTCCACCCATCAAGAACCTCAGCCTCAACTGCATGTACTTTGCTAGTGACAACTGATGTTTTCTGCCTTAGTCAAAACATCAGGTGAAGTTTGCATATTATAAGAGCTTTACATCCAACTAAATTAATATTCTAACATAATGCAATTGTTGAGGTGTATAAACAGATGCATTTTAGTTGCCAGTTTACAGGAATACTTTAGATATGCTTCACTTCACTATTTCAACAGATTTACCAAAAGTTTTATCTAAAATGTAGTTTTAGATAACAATTCTGCATTGATGAGGGTAAATTACAGGAGATCAAATAATATAGTATGTGCAGTTCAAATTATTATTAACACTCCATTTAATATGTAACTATTAAGTCATTTAACTTTGTAGCAAAAAATGATCGAGAAAAACACATATCCAAGAAGATACATATATCCAATACGATCACCCAAAAAAAGAAAGGAAGGTCAAAGCATTCGTTTGCATTTGAATGTAAGATATTTTTAACCATGCATAGGTAATTAAGACTTTAATGTATAACTAGCTATATAGCAGTAAATATATGTTAGATCCGATGAAGACTGTGAGCACCATGGTGGCTTAGTCAGTAGCTTAGAAGATCCAGATAAGTGACTGTTGATTAAGCCACCTTAACAAATTAATTGCATGCGATAAGCAGAATTGGACATGACAACGTTTTAAATATCTACTTTATAAGTTGACCACACCATGTGACGACTACTATCTTTGTTGCAGATTCAGCTGCTCATCATAAAGATGGAATTAAAATAATTACTGCTAGTTTTATGTCACTAGTATCGAGTCTGAACTCTGTCTGACATACAATGTTTATAGCAAATTTTTCAAAAGTAATAATACATACAAACATTAATACATTAGCTATAAACTAATGCTGACTATTAGCACTACATGTATAAAACCAATTGACCTTACTAGCTCAAAGTAATACTATCAATGGTGTTAGTATCTAGCATCATTTATTCGTTGGCAAGTAAAGAAATATATACAATTATTGACCTACTCCTATTTAGAGTGTGGTCATATATTCTTAGACTAAGGGCGGTAGCTAACTTGCATGAACCTAAGAGATTTTTTAAAAGCAAAGTCTCGCTCTGTTGACACCACGTCGTTGGACTCTAGGAGTGAATGAAGCTGCTTCCAATAATTATGCTATTACTAATCAGTAGTAATTGTGAAAGATGCTGGTTTACTCTCACCCATTCATGTTATCATTTTCTTCATTGATTCACTCAGGCTTATGCTGATTTGTATAAGTTGTGGCTTTCTTGATTGAAGCATGAAACTCCGTATAAAACAGTATGAAAGTAAAATATTTGGCTTAATTTAGCATAAAATATTCGAACCTTTAATTATCATGTATAAAATAATCAGGATAATTTTAGTCTGAACACAATGCTGAATATTTGCAGGAGCAATGCATTGTTACTCACTCTTCTCCACATGCAGTCTGTCACACTTCCTTCAGGAAGAATAATCCAGCTAATTTCCCACCTACTCTCTATTTCAAACATTTCAATCTTTAGATGAGAGTTTAGGAGTGGCCTTAGTCAGTTATGCTCAGCAATAGCTTGCTCAGAGTTCTGTCTTACTTTGAACAGCTCCTGGCACACAATTCCTGTAACCCATACCAGATGAACAACATCATTATCTGTATCAAGATGACATGCTTTCCCAATTCTTGACTGACATTGTTGTTTGCAATGAGGATCACATTCTCCCCTACTTGTGTGCTATTCCTTCAGTTTGGTAGACTTACCAAGTCAAGAAGTTTAAACATGGGTACCACTCAGACATCTGCTTGTGTATGCTCAAGATGACACTAATTCTGCAAAAGTAATTCAATGGTTTAACCCAATTAAGATATAAACCACGTGATGCTTTAGTGTTGTATTGAAGCCACATTAATCAAGAATAGAGTGAAATATATAAGGCATGAAAACTATAAAAGGAGTGATTTCTGAGTTAGACAATGGAACATTATGGCACATTGACTTTGCTTGGTAAATTGAATGCCAGAAATTTAATAGCACAAGATGCTATGAAGCTCTACCTGGTTACGTGTCCTTACACCACTGGGTAATCTAACCATGACATATTTATCTTGGGAATACAGCCAGTCTTCCCAAAGCCTTCAAGTAGCCTAGGCAAGTGTTCCGTATGATCCATGTGCACCACGTTTAGATTTAGCAGGCAATGAAGCTGTGCAGTTGTGTCTTCTGGACATATACATATTTACTCCATTCAGTTAAACAACCATTTCTAGTGGAAATATTGTGAGTTCACAACTTCATAAATCTTCAGGGTTTACAGAATCTATCATTTAGTAGTTGGAAGGAAGAAAAAATTTGAATGTAAATTCGTGATGTTATTCTGTGCTACTTTCTAGTTTGGTTAAAGACCATTATTTAGATCAAGAAGTCACTTGAAACTAAAAAAAAAAAAAGTAGCTAAATGAACAGAACTGTTCTGTTCTGTTAGCTACTTTTTGTTACCTGTAACAGGAATAGGCTTGAAGGGTCCTAACACTAAAAACAAACTTGAATGAAATATTAGACTGAATAGTTATAGGGTAGCTAATGTTTTTCTGCATTTTTTCTCTATTTGTAATAGCAATTTCTGGATGGGGAAATCCCTGGTTGGTTTCCCCTCCTCCCAAATGCAATGGAGTCCAAAGCGGTGTCACGTCAGACGATGCAAGTCTTACGATAACCTGATATTATCCTTCTTTCCTAAAAAATGTTTTGTATTGGATGGTGGATGAAATTTTCCCCCCACTTTTTTCTTGTAATGTAGTGTTAATGTAGGGTCAAACCCTCTAATAAGTATAGTTTAACAAGAGAAGAAAACGTCTTATTCTTATAAGATCCTCGAACAGAAATTATCAAGGACACTTCCAGGATTGAAGTTGTACATAAAAGTTGATCTAACTAGCCACATTAGGTAAACATTCCTTCAAGATTACCTCTGATTGGATGGAATTCAGTATTCACCCATGTAGAGTTGGTATGTTATGAATGAATGAGTAAAACTATCAGTTTCTTACTGAATTATCAATTTTGAAGGATTGTATATAGTTATCTAATCTTACAGTGAAAATTTTGAACATCTGTAAAAAATGTTTAAAAAAACATGCTCTACTGCAGCTGAAAAAAAGTTCAAATCTTGAGAAACTTTACAAAACATTTGGGGGAAATGTGGATTATGGCATTAAAGAATTTTAATATGCTCCGGCTGTGGATCCACAGGTCAGCTGGTAATAATATCCATTTTTTATGTCGATTCTAATGCAGTATGATTAATGTTGTGCAGTATGATTGTTAAGTTGCTCAAGAAGAGACTCTATTTAGCACAATTCTCTATATGACTTGCTGACTCTGAGCCTGAGCTGACAGCTCTCCCAGTATTTCATACTTGCTTTTTTTCATTTTGGAAATTCAATAACAGAGGAGCCAACACTAACACAACTGCTTTAATTAAGTAATGAAGATCTACCTCATAACCATATTTCTACACATGTGTATGTCCTTTGTTGTAGAAGAAAAATAGAACATAAAAAGTACTACTTATTTTCTTTCATAATTAAGGATTATATGGACTGATTATTCTCATTTTCGATCCCTTTATTATTCTCCTAAATACCCTTATTATTCTAGAATTATTCCACTTTGCTATATGTCTATTATTCCTGAAAAAATGCTAGCATAATCTGGCAGGGCCTAGCAGTGGCTTTGGCCATATTCATTTTGTTCAAGATGGCAATCAAAATTGCTGGAGTTGTATAGCATGATGATACCGAATACTGCTAACTGTAAAGCAGGGAATAATTGTTGTAATCTTAAGCAAAACAAAAAAAAAAGGTGTTTTTTTATACTTGGGTGTGGCCTGTGGGTGTGGTTGGATGGTTCTTGAAACTATAGATGCAGACTAATGTTCTCTGCATTCTTTATCAGTTTTACTAGTTGCTTCAAAAGTGATGGTTTATACTATTGGGTAAATAATGTATCATTGTACAATGCTATAAGAGTATGCATTAGTCTAAAGGGTTATTTGAACAAAAAAGATTGCAGAATAATAATAATAATAATAATAATAATAATAATAATAATAATAATAATAATAATAATCACAATGAGTATAAAAAGTCATTATATGACTCCAGCAAAAATAAACAGGGACTACACTCAGGGTTCCAATAAAATATAGTGCTTCTTATCAAGAATCATGAGCATCAAACTAAAACAGACAAAAACAAACAAACAAACAAAAACATGTAATATTAAAACAATACAAATGTGTACACTGAGATTTCAGTCATTCTCGGCTGAAATAATTTAATAATAGCAACTTTTCTCATTCTACAGCTAATACACTGTATTATGTTAATTAAAACTTAACCCGACGTTTCGACTTCCTTTTATACTCATTGTGATTATATTTTTGATTCCGAAGAGGACTTCAGCAAGAAGTCAAAACGCCGGGTTAAGTTTTGATTAACATAATATTGGCTGTTAGAACAAGAAAATTGCTATTACTGTGAGATTTGTTGCACAAATGAAAGATTAGTCTTCCTTTTTTACAGGGATTCTTAAACAGAATGACAAGAAAATTTGGTTATCACTGAGGACTGAATCCAAGACCGCTTGCTTAACGCACAAGTGCTATACCTTTCTTTTAATCCAGTACAATAATAAAAAAAAATAAATAAAAAGCCTGTGATAGAAGTAGAATACGTGTAATGAATAAGATGTAAGTATTTAGGTCAACATTTAAAATAATAACTAGTGATGTGCTTGAGCACGGCGAGCGAGCCTAAAACTACACTACTGTTAAGGGTGCTACACTCTTTGAGCGCGAAAAACCCGCCAAATAGGCCACGGTTGCTAGGGCCTGTTAAACTTACTTCTGCTTTCCCCCCGAATTATTATATTTATGCAGGCCAGCAAGTACTGCTAGGAGAATGCACCTATTGAGAATGAAGACTGGAAGTCGATCACATCTCAAGAAATACCCCGTCACCATTTTGGACTTCTTGGCAGTACTGCACGGCTACCGCCGTAGTTTAGAAGCTGATTTTTTGTATATCATTTTCTTACCCGTGCGTGCATGCCATAACGGTGAGTTTTGTTGAATTTGATTTTACTTTTCTATTTACTCACCTTACCACGTGAACTATTGTCGATTATTTCCATGAAATTCCGTACATTAAAAATATCTCAACGTTATAGGGTCGACCCCTTGTGGCCCTAAACCCTGGCAAAATTTGAACCATAGCAATTAGTCCATTCCTGAGTAGTAGTGACTTTGTGGTAGATAACGCGCTACTATTCAGCTGGAGCTACTAAAGGCGCCCAGGCGTTGCTATGTGTGAGCACCCTTAAACCATTGATTATAACTTCTCACACTCAAGCTACTAGCTTTTAAATTACGTATATATGGTAAAGAGGATTCAATACCAAAGTAACCACTCCTCATTACTGCTTAAATTGAAAAAAAAAAATCAACAAAAAAACAACAACAAAAAAACAACAAGTCACATTATTTAAATGTTTTCTTTGTGATATTCTTTAGTAGTAGTTGTAACGCACAATACTTTCACACAACAAAACATACCCGATACAAGACTTACCTTCGTGGTTAGTCTAGTGGTCAATGAATTTTCAAGTAAATACTGTTGCGTAGGGCTTATAACTTATGACTAATAGCATATTAACTTACCGCTACTAACTCAAATAGAAATGGAACTCCCATAAGTTTTTGAGTCTTAACTGCACCCGCAAAAGAAATCAAAGCAGTAAACAATTCAATTTCTAGAATGATACGGGTAGTGATCACTAAACCGGAGGATTCTGTTTAGTGAAGTTTGGGACGGGGTTAAACACCGAGCTAACACAAAAATGTGTGAGGGTCAAAGTACAAGTGACACATACAAGTCCACACACATAATATAAACAAATATCCCCGATTCTCAATTTGACACTACTGTATAGTGTCTCACTCGCTCGCCAATAAAAAGAATTATTTGGAGATAATAGCACGGAAAACAGTAGTACTGGGGATTAATAGCACGAGTGGTGCGAGAAAAAGTTGCACGAAGCGAAGCAGAGTGAAATTACTCGTCACACAAGTGCTATTAACTAGAATACTTCAGATTTCTGTGCTATCATATGTTAATACTATCGTGCTATCACTCGCTAATAGTAGGCCAGCTTTTTAAAAAGTCTTTTGCAATTGTAGCTACACTGTATCGTTCAGTCACTATCTCCTTATTTCAGGATCAGCTTCCGCTAAAACTTTCTTTTCATCGTACGACTCCTCCTAATCTGTTGTAAAACATTCGGGTAGAGGAGTCATTTTTAATACAAAAACAGTGTGGTATTATTTTGAAATACCACAGCAGTGGAAAACAGAAATAATGGTCTGATTGGTCATGGCGATCTTTCCCGCACTTATTAGACATGTCACAGCAAAATTCCAGGGCAACGCTATTTAGCAACGTAAAGAAACGTACGAATAGTGGTAGATTCAGGATGGGATGACTTTTTTGACGAAACTATGTTACATTAATATGATTTCTTAAGGTCAGAAACAAATTATTATCTTTGGCGGGTAGCCTGTGCTATTAGGGGTCAATAGCACGGTTACCCGTGCTATTACTCATACTAATTTATAAATACAAAGGACATTAAGTAGAAGCTGTCTCACGAGCAAAATAGCCTGCACTTGTACATGACATTATAAATCTGTCCATGGCCCTTAGCTCTGCCATCCCCCCTAAACTTTTATAGCCGTACTTGGGTAAAATTCCTTATCCTCACATTGTAATTATGTGAGAAATAATTTCCTTCTGCAACAAACATTTGCTTAGCTTCTTTCTGCGAAGTTTAATGAGTGCTAGAAGTGGAGCTTCAGATTATAACTACAGGTGATTGCATACTATCTTCAGATATCTAGTGTCTCCTAAAAACAGCAATTACTATTACACAGAATGAGATACCCATTGACCTTTTGATATCTAATTAGGGAGCTCCAGTGAAAGTTCTTTTATCTTTAACAGACAAGATTAAGTTGTCGTCAACTTTGAAAGATCGCATCATAAGTGCCAACAAACTACCTTTATGACAGATCCATCACACAATTTGAACTAATAGCAATTGACGCGCGAGTAAACCAATGTTCACGTGAAAAGGGGGCAGTTACTCAGGAGGCTAGAAAGAACTCACTGGAGAAGAGACAAGTTCGATGTTTACAAGCTCATTGAAAATTTTACATGTGATCGATTGCACTAAAACCATGTGACAAAATTCGGGCACAAGTAGATCGGAAAAGCTATGGGTTTTTTTCTATTCTCATAGACTTTTGTATTGAGTTTTGGAATAGCACTTCCCCTCCAGTTTTGGAGTTTACTGGCAAGCTTCCAGTGGTGCAAACCCCAGACGTGTGGCTGCTTCCATTCAAAAGTTATTCAAGTGTTTCTTGTGGCCAACCGAACTTGGACATACTATATAGTTAGAGCCACTTTTATCACACTATTCCCTGCAGTCCTATGATACTACAACACTGTACATGCAAACACTCAGCATTGCTATTCATTAGCTAGCTTACAAATCCAATTCAGTCTGAAAAATAATGTATGTATGTATGTATGTAAGTATGTAAGTGTGTACATATGTATTTATTTCATATTCACACTATGTATACTTCAAATCATTATATAAACTTACGAATTCTTCAGCTGCTTCAGGTACATCATTGCTTTCCTGAAAAAAAAATAAATAAATAAAAAACCAAGAGTTCAAATTAAAAAAGGACATAGCTGCACACATAGCTAGGGAGTAGTTAAATGGTGTAAATTGCCAAGAATAAGTATTTACGTATGCTTGGCTGATGAGGGAGGAGCCTTCATTGGTGTAGCACACAGAAAATGAATGGCAAGATTATAACAATGCACTGGGGAGGGGGGGGGGAGGGTAGAAACTTGGCAAGTCAATCATCTTCTAATAATAGCAGTTAATACAGCCAATATTATGTTTAATTGATACTTAAACATAATTATATTGGCTATTAAAACTGAGAAGAACTATAATTATTTCAGTTGAGAATGACTGGATCATTGAAATACACCAAGTTATGAGGGAAAGAGTAAGTTAGGTTTATTAGCATAATTCAAAATGATCTAAATAATTATTTTTTCTCTTTGTACAGAACTGATAAGAGAGAACAGTGTTTCATACAGAGTGGGGCTGGCCCTGGAATCTCCACCCCCAGCCAAAGTGAAAGTTAATATAACTAGTAAAATAGCCAAGTTAAATTCTATAAGTAGCAAGATTATAAAATCATGCATGTGTGACCAAACATTCATCGTGGTTAAAGTATACAGTTTCAGTATCAAAGTAGTGTTGGTGTTAAAATGGGTGTGGTCACACAGTGTCTCCAACCCCCAGCGAAAAAGCTGTATGAAACTTTGACGAAAATCTTCTATTTAGTCTTCTCCTATAATGGCTGAATCGACCTGGTGATAGTGGGTTATAAAAACCTACATATAGATTGCTTAAGCTTGGCATTAAATCGTAACTACATATCTAAATATTCAAATGCAGCTTGAATTGTGTGTTGTTGTCTTTATATAGTTTTGATGGGATACCAACATAGTCATTGAGATACCAACATAGTCATTGAGATACCAACATAGTCATTGAGATACCAGCATAGTCATTGAGATACCAACATAGTCATTGAGATACCAACATAGTCATTGAGATACCAGCATAGTCATTGAGATACCAACATAGTCATTGAGATAACAGCATGTCTTGAGATACGCCAGCAGAGTCAGTGAGGAGATACCAAACATCGTCATTGAGATACCAACATAGCATTGAGATACCAGCATAGTCATTGAGATACCAGCATGTCATGGAGATACAGCATATTTCATTCGAGATACCAACATAGTCATGAGATCCCAACAATAGTATTGAGATACCAGCATAGTCATTGAGATACCAACATAGTCATTGAGATACCAACATAGTCATTGAGATACCAGCATAGTCATTGAGATACCAACATAGTCATTGAGATACCAGCATAGTCATTGAGATACCAGCATAGTCATTGAGATACCAACATAGTCATTGAGATACCAACATAGTCATTGAGATACCAGCATAGTCATTGAGATACCAGCATAGTCATTGAGATACCAGCATAGTCATTGAGATACCAACATAGTCATTGAGATACCAACATAGTCATTGAGATACCAGCATAGTCATTGAGATACCAACATAGTCATTGAGATACCAACATAGTCATTGAGATACCAACATAGTTATTGAGATACCAACATAGTCATTGAGATACCAGCATAGTCATTGAGATACCAACATAGTCATTGAGATATAAATAAGCATGAGAATACATAAACCAAAGTTGCAAAAAAATAATGCATAACTCTATACTTTGAACTCACGTCATTTAGATCTGATGGTACCACCTACAAAATAAAAAAAGGAAGTAGCTAAAGCAATAGCTTCTTGTATTTTTAATCATTTTTTATAACATGTACTCACAGCAATAAAACAGAAATGCCAATACTCAATTATAAAACAACAAGTTGAAAATAAAGAGCAGTAATGTGTAAATATTGGAATGCTTGAGAACAGGGAAAATATTTACTATAAACATTCAGACGGATAGATGTTGACTTATACTTCAAAGAGGTTTGTGTAAACAAGAAGAAAATTTCTAATAATTACTTGTGTATCTAGACTTTTTCTATTTCACTGTACACCTTTCCAGTTTGTGAGAGTAATACAGATAGTCTGTTAGACAAGAATACAGCTGGCAATTTATGTAGTAAAACATTCATGTATTAGAATGCCTAATTATGAGGCATAAGCTCATTGAGTCTATGCAACTGATACGTTAAAAATGACTCTTGATATACACGTATTACCTTGCGGTTCAACACAAGTACTGCTTAATTAGAAGTCTCCTAAATCACTCCAGTGACTTTAGAAAATAGTACTTTTATTCCAGACCTTAATAATGTTACAATTACTTACTAGCCAGTCAATAAGACAAAGCCCACTCTCAACTGTGTTAAATTACTAGTGAAGTGCTTCAACACTAGCTAATGGCAAGTGGAATAACCAAGCTACATTTTAAACAAGAAGGAACCTCATGCAAACTAGAGGTGAGAAACTACAGAATTCACAAAAGGGATAACTCACAATGAATACCTACATAGACCACATAAAAAAATCTAGCCATTATTTGTAGGTAGCAAGCTCTCTACTAATTAGCTCATTACATTTGGAAATGCATGATTTAGAACGTTAACAGATAGGGTACTTGTGGGTCTGCAAGTCTGTCCTATTACATGCTAGGCCGCAGAAGCACAATGTCACCTAGGAAACTTCCCCTCTATTGCAAAAGGTCCTGAACTTTGAAAGGTTCCTTAGGCTGTCACCAGAGTTACTACTCCTGAGTGGCCACTGATCTGTTCCTGATACTTTAATTAGTCCCTCTACCTAATCCCCGAGTTAGGGTGGAAGGTTGCCTAGAGGTATATCTAATTAATTTAAAGTAAAATGGTAACTACAGAATGCAGGGGCAGCTCCACCAATTTTGAAGTTGGCCAGGCCAGGAAGTGGGTGTGGCCAACATGGACAGGAAGTAATACAGAGGTTGTACTAGATACAAAAAAGTAATAGTATTGTGTACTAGTTAGCTATCTAGCTGTATTATAAATAGAGATGATATGATAAAATATTTACTATTGCAAGTAATTTAAGTGACTATGATTGAAAGTAAAATAAGGAATAATAATTTTAAAATCTCCAAACACAAAGACACCTGTATTCACTGACCACTTTCTTCTGCCGATAAATTCTGGCTGGTGTGGAGCTTCAGGAAAATAATTTTCAACAGATACAGAATCAATGGAGCAAAAGAAACCGTCCAAACCACGCGTTCTCACGAATTTGCCAATGAGTCTTGCCCACCAAAAATACAATTGCTATTGCCACACCTACTCATCAAGTTGAAGCCTCAAAAAGTGGTCAAGCCCTGGCCCAACCGTCGGCACCGCCCATGGAACGATGCAGTGGTGCACAAACTGATTAATGACTAAAAGTGGGCTTGTTCAAGGCTAGTTTTTTTATATACACAAGGCAAGCATATGTGAGATAATAAAAAAAATCAGTGTAACCTTGCCTAATGGGTGAGCACATGGCACTCTGACAGTTCACACACACATTCCACACAACACAGACGGAAGACTGCATATGAACATTAAACATGTACACCAATAAACACACAAATGATGACTCAACGCAACTCGTGTGCATCTCAACTATTGGACAGCCCATTCTTAGAACCAAACTTAGGGATCAAATCAATATTTTTTAAATATCAAAGGGTTTCTCAATTTCCATAGTATGAGCAAATCGTGGTAACTGTGCTATTCGATTACACGCGAATAAAAATTTTAATTGCGCCTTACGTAATGCGGTCATGGGCACACGCGAAACACAGAGGATTGATTGTTAGGTGGGCGGGTGACACTAAACGAGAGAAAGAAGACGAACGGTTGAAGATTGCCTCGGGGACAGTATTATCAAACAGTAGAGTACACTCCAGGCTATTGGGAAAGCATAAACTCGATGCTAAGGAGCTGTTCCGGACTTTAAAATAACAAAGTACTCCCGCCATTTGGAAAAAAAACTTTGATGGCATCACACTGCGGCTCTTAGTAATCACATTAGTAAGACTGGAAGTATGGTTTCATGGCAGAAGCAGTTTGCTACTGGATCATAGAGGTAAGAGAAAGTGTTTTTGCACACATCTGTCTTACATTCAGGAATAATTTGTTGATATTTATTTAGCGTGTGGTTTATTTTGAACTTAGCAGTCTATTATAAATTTTGTGAACAGAGCAGCTTTTTATTGGCTTTTGTGTATGAAAACAGGTACATCACAAATAAATGATAGAATAATTGAGTGTATTCAGTTTGGTACTCCAAGGTGTCTTTACTTTTAATGTGCTGATAGGCTGTATTGTTGACAGAATAGTCTGTGATCTTACTATCAAGTGCAACTGGTCTATAGCATAATCGAAGTATAATGTCAGAAGGCTTCCTGCAGTCTCACCTGATATATAACAGAATATTTATTTTTACTTATTACTATAAAGAATGTAGTTGAAATTCCTGTAGAAATCACTACCTTTCAGAATCATCAATTCCGTTCTCTCGTCAGAGTCCTTGACCATCTGGTCACTACTACTGTCACTACACCCATCAGCACTGAAGTCATTCTTACTGTCATCTAACTCCTCATCACTGCCACCAGAGTTACTGCCATGCTGTACTAGGTCAAGAATATTGTCTTCATCACTTGAATGCTGAAGTGCCAGTGTTCCACTTGCCAAGATAGCTTTCTACTTGTCATTTCATGAGCAGTTATAGCTAAAGTAATATTAGTTTCTAAAAAATTATTGTGTACCTTTATTATATTATGAAATATATTTTTAATTTATACTTTACCAGAAAGAAGTCTTATTGTTGTGACAAAATTTGCTCAACAACTTCTTACGGCAGTCTATGTATTTTATAAGCCTAAAATATACTTACAACAACAATATAGAATCATCTGCAATTGTGATTGGTGGCTTCCCTGACTCCACAAAGCTGTAGGGAAAAGTGGACGCGAAGACGCTTTTTAGACGCATTATCGCGTCCTCCGCGGCTATCGCTTTTTCTCAATTGATGTGTATTCATGTCTTCTGCGATTAATCGGTTAAAACAGACAAAAAGCAGTTGTAAAAAATACATACAGTGGAATATACCACCTTGTAAGTAGAATCATCTTGGTAATAAGACCACATTGGATGCACTCCATTGCATTGCATTATTATAGCAATAAGTTCTATTACTCACAATAGAAAATGCCATCAACATTAGCTAGCATTGATCATTTGACATAGAAGTGGTTTCAAATGACGCGTTGCAAAAACAAAAAATCCAATAAATAGCTTCCTCCACCCCTGAATTATGTGCTATTAAATTTACAGCTGAATGGGCGAAGTATACAATAGAGACCACCTCAAATTAACACTGTTTCAGGCAGTCTCTTCGGTGGGCTTAATATTGAGGTTCCACCATATAGGTGTGTATTGACGCAAGCAAGAAAAGTAATTGTCGGAGCATTGATGAATAGTTTTAATCCACACTGATCTTTGCAGATTGGAGGAGGAGAGGGGAGGGGGACAATTGGCAAGTGTTATGTGATTATGCACTCTAGCAAACAAAGGTAGTTGCTAGAGGTATCAGGGATGTCTTGCTGGAGGTATCACGGATGTCTTGCTGGAGGTATGGAGGTATCAGGGATGTCTTGCTGGAGGTATCAGGGATGTTGCCACTGTTGAAGAGACCACCACTCTGACAAGCGTTGATTCAGAGAGGGCTACATTATTAATCAACCGTCCTCTCAACCTGGTCAATTGACTGCATCTTGCATGGAAAGCTATCTAATCCTATAACTGCTTCCATGGCAACTGAAGAAGATTCCCTTTGTAATTATCATACTTCATGGGCGTTGTTCTTCAACAAGGAAAGTTATAGTTTTTGTTTGGTCATTATATATATATAATATAGAAGTCTTTATAACCAGTTTAATTATTGTAAAATAATTATAGCATTTTTGTTTTTTGATTTTTATAAATCAGCCCTGATGATGGCAGAAGCAGTCTGCTGAAACATGTTGGCATTAAAAATAAATTGTTTGGTATAAAAAATCAAATTGGTATAACATGAACTATAACCAGCAAGAAAAAACTTTAAAACATTATATATATATATGGGAAAGCTAATTGATGTAACCATAAGTCTGTCTTGGTGATCAGTGGTGGGTGAATTTTCACAAGCGACACCTGAGCCTACTTTAGGAAACTTAGTGTGTAAATGACTTGATCTGTACTACATCACGAAGGAAATTCGTGTGATTTATTGAAAATATTCTAAAGAAGGTGGGAAGACAATGTCGTTGCTTACAATAATTAAACTGGTTATAAAGACTTCTCAGATAACCAGAAGTTAGCTCAGAATCCCTTAGCTTTAACAAGATGGGTACCATCTGATTTAGCTAGGATGTCTGATTGAAGATCAAAACAAGCCAAAGAGGTGACTACTATCAAGATGAGAGTGCTGATGAAAAATGAATATTTTAATATGTTGCTAGAAAAGGAATTGAAAATAAATGGGTAATAAAACTGTACGTAGTAATGAGAAGAATCACACCACCAACAAAATGTCCACATCATCTAAAATCAGTTGTCTATCTTCTCAATTGGGATACCTCGTTCCATTCTAGTAGTGATGACCCTGACACCAGCAGCATCCTCTTACAACCAATGTGCCATCAAACACAATACTGATTCATAATTATTGCTTAAAAATTAGTACATTTATGCTTAAATAGACTTTTACACACCAGTTAAGAGATGTTAGTTTACCTGTCACATAGACTGGCATCTTTTACTAACAGCTACATTACATTTGACAGGGTATTCATTTTTTTTATACAAAGTATCTTTTTTTTAGTTCATGTGCACAAGTTCTTCCAGGAAAAATTTCTAAGAGTAAGAAAATGTGCCTCATAAAGTTTGATGGTCCAAGTTTTTATATTTTTACACTTCAGTTTAGTCATAAATGGACTATATTGCTAGAAATATTTAGAAATACAGCCTATTAAGATCAGTCCTGCCAAAACTTCAAAAGTACTAATTTTTGGTCAGCCATTAACTATTCCTAAATCCATCCTGCTGAATATTTCAACCCCTTTAAGTATACTCTCAGTGGCGTCTCAATTTGGTTAATAAAAGCATTCAAATGGCAAGACGCACCAGCTGTCCTCCAGTTGACCAATATTTGACTACTATAATATTATAATCTATAATATTTCGGGCTCAGTTTGCCCTTCAAAGTAGTGAAACTAAAAAGAATGATAGCTGAGAGCTGGTACAAGTATTGCAGCAGTTGAAGAGCAAGTTAAGGCAAAATTGCATCATATTCACCTTAATTTATTCTTTTCATGCTTTTTGTAACCACTTAGCTAGTTATTCACATGCTTCAGGTGTAAACATTATCAATGTATCCATACATATCTATACAGAGTAAATTCCACATATGCATATTAAGGAATATAAACATTTTGGAACCATAATTACAAGAGAGAAGACTGCAAAATTTTAGAAAAAATTACATATTTATATAATTCAACTCACTTTGACTGTGCTAGCCTGTAAAAATAAATAAATAAATAAATAAAATAAAAAATAAGAACAATTAACCAATTTGTAATGATTTACAATACTTTTACAATGTATAATGAAATTAATACCACAAAGTGCTGTAGTAGTCTCGCGTAGCCAGACCCTTTAACAATCACTACGTGGGAAAAGGGTCTGATTAAATGATATGTCTTCTTAATTGTTCTACCCAGCCCCATTAGCTGCTGGGAGAAGCTGGACAACTCACCCTATATCAGCTGACCAGACCCTTTTCTATGTAGTGATTGGTAAAAAGGTCTGGCTACATGAGATTAGTGCAGTAGCACTCTCTACATATGGTTAATCAACCCTGTACCATTAAAAAAAGAAGAAGATAATCGTATTCTAGAGCCTCTAAGGAACCTCCCATTACAGAAAGAAACTTCAAAATATAAAAGAAAAAAAAAAGATATGAATTTCATTCTCCTCTATATTCCTCTTCTTCTCCTCAAGCCAGGCTAGAACTTAAGTGGTGTACTATTCCACTTGATGTCTGATTGTATAGAACAACTCACAAATTAAAGAAATTTTTTTAAATAGGAAGCTAGAACAATTTTATGTAAAAATTAAAATTTAGGGTACATGTAGCTCAAACAAATTTGGAAACTGAAAATTCACCCTGGAAGCCAAGTCTCAAAATAGCCAATAAAAACTTGTGTTTCCTACATTTCAAAATCATTGCCTCCAAACAGAGGGAAAAAAAACATTCATAACACACACTAGGGAGGGAAAAAAATAATTAATTGGCTTTGATAAATAAACTGATGGAAAGACTTTCCCAATTATAGGCAGAGATTGGGATGTAAAAAAAACAACAACATAAAAACAAAGAAGTTTCTCTCAGCTACTTCTGAAACTTGGCTACCGAAGATGAATTTTCCTTATCATAAATTTTGAAATCAATATATATTTATAAGTACTATGACAAAAAAAAACTGTACTGAAAAGTAAAACATACGTCAATGCTGACATTGCACAACAATAACTTCCAATTGAAACTATAATAATGAAGCACCAGGAGGTGCGAACCCTCAGCGTATGTCCACCAGAGATCAGCAGTAGAAGCGAACGTCTGTTAAAAATTATTTCAAACCTTTAGCATTTAGACACAGACAGTTACTACTTACGGCGATACAAAGAAAGAAGCAAACAACAGAGCGAAGGGAACGCCTCTAGGTTAAAATAGATCAGCTCCGCGGTATATAACTCGACTCTAGAGCCCCCTTACACGCATAAAGCGCGACAATTGCAACTGCAGTAGTACTACAAGCCAACCGGCCATTCTCTAGCTGCAATTTTCAGCTCACGTGATTATAACGTGCGGTAAAGGGGCGTTACTGGTAGCACAGTAGCACAACGATCGTACGACGAACGGCTACAATCGACTAGCTTTTTCTTGAAAACTAAGTCGAAACAAAAAATTCTAGCATATTAAAGGGACTTACTTTGTAAATTTCTCTATCTCTACATCGTTTCAGAGCCTGGAAGGCCGTCGTCTTCGAGATCCTTTGTTGAATGAATGAATGAATGAATGAATGACACACAGACAGGATGACTACTGTAACCCTCCGGGCGCATGCGCGCTGAGGGTTAATAATAACAGAATGCTTGACTCAGGGGGGAAATAATTAAGTAAAACTTAAAAAATAGAGAGAAGTTGTTAATGTTTACATAGGACAGTCTGGGAGGACACTGGAGCATAGAGTGAAAGAACACCAAAGATCTCTGACCTCTACTAACTGCACTTATTACACCTCTGCAGTTGCAGAGCATGCTGTTCATAACAATCATGTGATTGACTGGAAGAAAGCTAAAGCGGTTGATCACAGGTCATTATGGAAACAGTGATGTATAATGGAATCATGGCATATAGCAAAACAGGGCAACAATGCTATGAATAGGGACACTGGGATACATCGTGGGGTGTATAAGAGCATCATAGTTTGAGGTGCTGCTAGTATCACCAAACATATTTATAGCATTACCATAGCTACAGCAACATTTCTATCAGTTACTATTTATGTTTCACTGATGATGGCTAGCTGAATAGCAGCCGAAACGTTTGATTGAAAAACATTTATGACTAGTGGATTTAAACTTTAATAATCAAGGATGTCTATACCTAGTCAAACTAATATTATACAGGACGTACACTTGCAAGTTGTTACAAAATCATCTCGGACCAGAGTATTTATTAGCTATTCCAATCTGGAACCAATAGAGCTCGAGCAATGGAAAATAGATGTAAATGTTGTCTTTGTAAGAGAAGAAGCTAATCAAGCTTAAGACACTCACTGGCATATATTTTCAATGTGCACTCAGTTAACTTCCCAGATAAAGCAAAACTACTGCGGGCAAGAAGTTATTTGCTCACATGATTATGATGTGGCAATAAGGGGCATTACCCACAAAAGCTAGTAGTATTCTTCCAGAACTGCATTTAAATTGTTGTTCTGAGTAAGTTCATGCCTAAATGAAAAGTTAATGGTTATTACTCTCCAAAACCAGAGTGTGACAGGAAAACAAATGGACAGACAGGATAACTACTATAACCCTCTCGCACATGCACGCTGAGGGTTAATGATTTCATCACAACCCATGACGCTTGTGAGACTTCCTTTGTCTATCTCTCATGTTTCTCAGTCTCTCTGTCCTTCTACCATGATTACTTATGCTTTGTGAAACTATTACCTTTCCTTTCTGGTTCCACCTGCATTTAGCTACAATAGTCGTCACTTTCTTAATTGCCTTCTACTGAATACTTTACCCTGCACGTGAAAAAGGGGGGATACAAAGGTGCACATTAATTCTGTAACTTTTGTTAGTAAGAAGTTTAGTGAAGTTTGTGGAGTTTTTTTCCGGGTGCTGTTCAGCATCTCGTCTATTTCAACTATATTTATGTTTCTTATGCGCAGGTAATGTGCAGCAGATGGAAAAAGAAAACTGGTGGGGCATTATTCTAAAAAGACAAGAGTAGAAGCGGTCAACTCTACCTACTGTGTCTCAAGAAATATTTTGAAATTCACAAGATTCAGCAGTACAGCACTGTTAACTTGTAGCTAAAGTTATCAGACTTTCCTGTTAATAAAATTATCAATGGTTTCATTTATTTATAATATATGTTGAAAACTGATGAGATGAATAGAATATAAATGTAACTGGTTTTGGGAAGATAAGCCAAACACGGCGTCTAAAGTTTCCTATTTTTTGCACTGGGTCGTGGGATGTCGTCCTCCTAATTTGGAAGCTGTAGCACAAACTGTATCCGCCCTACACACTACAACACTTCAGTATTGTTGCTAAACTTATTATTGCTGATTTCGAATAAACGCTGCTTAAAGGAGTTGCTAAGGCTAGGGCCGTGCCTTGTATCCGTATACTATTACCGCGTGTCTCCAGGACACTAAGGACTAAACAGGTTGCAGGCGGATTGAAAGAAGTCAAATAGGCTTAATGTAGGCCTCCACGAGAGACTATGATGGCTGAGAATTGTGTGAGTACGCAGATTATGTAGAATAGTAAGTGAATTAGTTAGCTACAGTTTTTCCCCCCGCTGTTAGTGAAAAGCCCGCCAATAGATTTCTTAGCAACGCTCCGTACACGAGTCTAACTGGCTAGTGTTTCTAGCCTTGTAGCGGGAGTTCTAGGGCTCACCAGAGCGTACAACTGTGCCATAAGCTAGAGCTAACCAATGTGTATCCATTTCTGCCATAAAAAATTTTTTGAAAAAAAAATCGACCCATAAGGCTTTACACCGGGATACTGAAAAAATTGTTCGCCGCGTTTAGGCTGATTTTCCCAAAAACCGGACACAAATAGACAAATATAGTTGTGATCCAAGTTGAAGGTGGAGTGCAGCCTGAGTTGGTCTGAATTCTCACAATAAACTCATCTAATAGAAGAAAAAGAAATTGGCATAAACACAGCTGACAAGCACACAATTTAAATAACAAAAAGCTTAACTGTGGCTGTATTACAAGTTGCTAGCTAAATGATAGCTATATAACTCTGAAACATACTGGCTATTGGCATTTGTTATTGAACAGGTAGACAAACAAACTTACCAACATTCTATCAGATGGTCCTGTACCCTTCTGCGACAACAGGACACTACACCTATACTGTTTCCACACTCGCAACTTAAGCTTATCACGATACAAAGCTAGAAACTCGACCACCGGAGAAGAAGCCACTCATTGTTTACAAAATGCTTAATGAAGACCATCCGCATGATCAATTGAACCACTCCGCGTGACTAAAAGCAGGTGCATTTTGAGCGGGAAACCTGTGGGTTTTTTCTATTCCCATAGACTTTTGCATTGAGTTTTGGAATAGCACTTTCTCTCCGGTTTTGGAATATACTGAGGAAATATTTTTAACAGCTTCGGCACAAGCTTTCTAATGGTACAACCCCCCCCCCCCCCCCCCGAGGGTAGAATAAACCACTCACGTATTACACTTGGTCAGAGTGATATGGCTAAATATTTCACTCTCAGGCTTTATTTTCACTCTGCTTCTGGTTTGTGAAAATAAATTAGCCTGCTCATGTATTATTTCTCCATATCACACTCATGTAATATGTATTATATATAATATAAAGTAACTAGAACTAGGGAACCCATATTTACTATTCATTTCAACATGCTTGCTTTCTGCCTTAGCCTACAAAAGCCAATAGAAGAACAATTAACTATAGTCTGTCCAAGTTGAGTTGGCACGACCACAAGCGCGGTAAATGAGGAATGTATTTAGTACTTTACCGGAAGTAATTTAGTCATGTGAATCCAAGTCAATTAAGCACGCAAACGTCAACGTTGCACATGAAAAAGGGGCGGTTACGCAGGTGCGCATTAATTCTGTAACTATTGTAAGAAAGAAATTTAATGAAGTTCATGGAGATTTTCGGGCGCTGTACAGCTCATCTCGTCCGTTTTCAACTATATTTATGTTTCTTAAGCACAGGTAATGGAAAACAGATGGAAAACGCAAACTGGTGAGGCGTTCTTCTAAAGAGACAAGATTAAAAGCAGTCGATTCTACCTATTGTGTCCCAAGAAATATTCCGATTTTCATAGAATTCAGCAGTACAGCACTGTTAACTTGTAGCTAAAGTTATTAGATATTCTTGTTAAATAAAATTATTAATTGTTTCATTTATTTATATATATATGAAAATTGATGAGATAATAGAATTTAAATAATATATAATATAGTTGTGATCCGAGTTGAAGGTGGAGTGCACCCTGAGTTGGTCCTAATCCTTACAATAAAATGGCACCTAGTAGTAAAGAAAAAGGAATTAGCATAAACACAGCTTTTTGACAAGCACACAATTTAAATTTAACGGCAAAAAGCGTAAGTGTGGCTGTATTACAAGTTGCTAGCTAAATGATAGCTATATCACTCTGAAATATATAGGCTATACGGCATTTGTTATTGAACAAGTAGACAAATAATCTTATCTACATCCTATCAGATGTCCTGTACCCTCTGCGACAACAGGACACTCCGTCTATCCTGTTTCCACACTCGCAACCAAAACTAATCGCGATACAAAGCTAGAAATGCAACAATCTGAGAAGAAACCGCTCATTGTTTACAAAATTCTTAATGAAGACAGTCCGCGTGATCAATTGAGCTTTACCGCGTAACTAAAAGCGGGTGCGTTTTGAGCAGGAAACTTGTAATTTTTTTCTATTCCCATAGACTTTTGTATTGAGTTTTGGAATAGCACTTTCTCTCCGGTTTTGGAGTATACTGAGGAAATATTTTTAACCGCTTCGCACGAGCTTTCTAATGGTGCAAACCCCGAATGCGTAGCTGCTTCCGTTCAAAAGTTATTCAAGTTTTTTCCTGGCCAACTCAACTTGGACATACTATAAGTCACAATGATTTTCACACAATTATATCCATTAAGCAATATGTAAAGACTTTAAGACCACATTTAATAAAACCAATAAAAAAAACAATAAAACTAAAGAGTGTTTCAATTTCTTTATGCTTTATTAACTACAATTTTTTTTCGCACTCTGTGGGGTAAAAGGATCTTTAACAGAAATTGTAATCAAAACTAATTTAAAACTCCAAAAAACACTATCAATAGAGAATATACTAATCAACAAGCAAACATACTCATCCCTTGTACCCATAACTCACTTCAATTTCTGCCATTGCTATTTTCTACAAAAAAAAAAAAAAAAAATATTAAAAGCAAATTGTTTTCTTTTCTTCTTTTTTTTTTTACAAATATAAACATGTACTGACATTATTGAAAAGTCAGAAATGTGACTACTTCAATTATACAATTGAGAAGTATGAAGTGTTAATCTGAAATCAATACAAAAGTTTGGAGAAAAAATGCTTTCTGAGTAATTAAAGTAGAAAAATGCCACAGTATGATTTAGGGACTACATCAAACTTTTTTGCTAGCTTCATAGATGCTACTTTTAAAGACGGGATACACAATAAATATTTTGAGTATTTACTTAAAAGAGAGAAATACATTCAACATAGAATCTTTATATTTACAAATGGCTTATTGAACTTCCACTGAAACAAAAATAGTAATTCCCTGTTGAATATAGACTTCGGCTTCCACAAGACTAAGGATCTACTTAGACTGCCAAAGCAAATAATCTGCAGTTTTAGTCGACTTTACCAAAACTAAATTTAGTTTGTTTGTTTCTTTCTAATATTATCTTTAAAGAGGATAGATCTAATTCTTATATTTCAATAGTACACTACCATGCCACATGCTTAGTCAAGTATGCATTTTACTGCAAACAAAAATAACTTACTTTGTCATCCTCTTCAGCATAGTCCTCCTACAAATAAATACAATAAATCACTTATCTCAATAAAAATCAGTTTTGTGTTTTAGCACAAATGGCAACTGAGCTAGCCGAGCTACGTCTCAAAATGAAAGGATTTTTTAAACAATCATATATTTTTAAAAATTAAGTAAACCCTTTTATGAATTCTATAAACATCTCACTTTCAATTATTCTTGCAATCCTCAACAGTGCATTTGCAGAGAGTAAGATTACGCATTACAGCACACAGAAGTGAAGCAGTGTTGTCCTGAAAGGTTTTTACCTTATGGCCGTTAATTTCACGATATATATTCATATGTATATATACATATATACATGTGATGTAACAAATGATCCACTTGAATCAGTACACCACTGATAGTGCTTAACTTGCCAATCACTTCTTTTCTCCAGTTGTTACAGACGATGCTTTAAGCATTGAATCAATGTCAGTAATGATGATACTTTACCAACCTGGCTCAGCTCATGAATAATACACACACTGTCATCTTCGTTGGTATCACTGACAGACAAGCATACCTGTGTACGACTTCGGCAATAAAGCTTTGTAATATTTACTTGGTGTACTTCCTACAATAGTGTCGTGAGTATTAGTGAATTTTATTTTTCCAGTTTTTCAAAAAATTTTGGTCCCAACTACATCTGTTATTAGTGAGCGAGCGAAGCAAGCGAGACACTATCAGTGGTAACAAAATTGAGAATCAGGAATGTTTGTTTTGTTTATATATATGCGGATGTACATGTCATTTTTTGTATTTTTGTGTTTGCTTGGAGGTCAACCCTGTCACTCCACTAAACAGAATCCTTTTTGTTGATCTTTACCTGTATTATCCAAAGAAATTCAATAATTACCTTTCACTTTGGTTGTTTCAGGCATTTCTGATTTCTTGCAGATGCAGTTAAGTCTTACAAACTTATGGAGTTCACTTCATATTCGAATTAGTGGCTATGGTAAGTTATCTTGATCAATGTGCTATTTGTCATAACATACACTCTATTGTTCTACCTTGAAAATTCATTGTTCAGTAGTCAAGTCACAAATGTAAGTCTTGTGTTGGTATATCAAGAGAACCAAAGAGCTTTAAAATTGCATAGTTACAGGAATTTTTTTTTTTACTTTTTCACATTAGAGTAAGATCAAACAATTTGCAATGCAAAAATAACAGCTCTTGAGCTATTGCAAGACCTGCTTGACTGACTAACCGAACACAGATCAGTAGATGAGTATTCCACCCTCAAACAGGTGCTTCAGGATATTAATAAGTTAAGATAATTAATTTAGACCTATTGTGGTTACCTAAGTTTCTAAAGCCTCCTTGTTTTTCATGTGCCTTTAAATGTATTGAGATCAATCACAAATAGTGAGCACATTTGAAGTCTAGTTGAGTGTAACATGCAATGATATTCATAGGCAAGGCATACCACTCCAGTATATACCACTAGGTGAGAAAAAAGCTGGTTCTGTGCTAAGATGTCCCTGTGCACCACTGAAATATTGATATATGACTCATGAAAGGTCCTGTGTGGCTGAATAACACCGCTCTATCACCACTTCAATTATGACAGTATGTAAGAACATTTATGTTGTAAAGTAAAAAGACAGCATATCAAACAACAAATTTACTCATACTTACATGTTTGAGAGGATTGACTGCATGCTATAAAAAATACACAACTTGTCAATGTAAATAAACAACACATAACAAGCAATTCTTAGAATAGCGTACCTCTGGTTTAATTTCTTCAATATTCTTGATTCCACAGCTATATTCCAAAAGAAAGATAATTATAGAATATAGTATAATAAATTATCTACTGTTATGAAATGTACATGTATAAATAAATATATAAAACAATGACAATAAGCCATAAGCAGGTACGCTGGTTTGAAATAACAACTTGGGGAAAATCATTCGCGTCTCCTCAGAAAGCTATAGTCTTCAGAAATTAGTTCAATAGTTAGTAAGTGAAGTTTGAACGCTTTGCTGCAAAAACTCTGAGGCTTAGCTTTAGAAGACAAATGAGGATGAAGTAGTTATACTGGACTCAGAATTAGCTACAGACAGTCTAGTATCAGATAGGGGGAAATGTTTATCTATTTGCTATAGTATGTATGACCACAAGATTGCTCAGCACACTACACTAGAAGCTAGAGAACATTCAAGTGTAATACAACGTAAGGTAATTATTAGACAGTGATAAGGCTGTGAAGTATTGAGACTAGAATAACATGCAGCTATGGCTTGTGCACTCCAGAGTATAATTGTATATTTATTATTCAACCCTTTACCAATGTACTACATCAAGAAAACTTCCTAACAAGCTATATAGTTATATTACTCCCTCTGATCATACCTACAACACAATTGCTAATTGGTCAACAGAAATTTCCCAATAGCCGATTGTAACTGTGTGTATGCACTTGGACATGAGGTTACCAATGGCAACTACATGAGGGATTTCTTGTTCGTTCATTTGTTTGTTTTTGAACAGCTCATTATAGTACACACACAATAAAAAGTTTTTCTTCTCCTTAGTAATAGTACCGTACCTACTTATGTATCAATGACATTTTCACAAGTGCTGGTGAATACTATTTTTTCACAGGACCAAAAAGCTATTTTTATCTTATTAGTAATGTATTCTGTACAAGAGAGCTGTAACAATCACAACTAGGGAAACATATAGACATAACCATATACACTCAAGTCATACACTATATAAACATATTAATCCATATCTTTATTCAAGTTATTTTAGTCCAGCTACATGGCAGACGAATCCTAGTCCTCTCACTCACCTCTTTCTCTTCCCGTACTTCAAACTAACAGATACTGCAATAACCATTGTTACCACCACTCCTACTACCACAGAAATGGCTCCTCCAACAGCTCCCCCAATATTTCTTCTACTTGACCCTCTGTTCTGCCCACAAGAGCCTAGAACACACACACACACACACACACACACACACACACACACACACACACACACACACACACACACACACCTTAAATTGGCCAACTTCTTTAGAAAGCAATCACTCAAGCGCCACAAAGTTGTCATAATAATTTATAGACACTCAATCAATGTGGATAGGTAACACACTTAAAATACTAGAAATGTAGTGTTGCATACAAGAAAACCCCCATCCATTATCAGCTATGCAACAGTACACAGTACTGCCACTTAAACACGTGCACATCACATGTGACAGTTGAACACGAATGGATACATCAACATGTATCACAGTTGAACTCAATTGGTATCCAGGTTAGTGCACTCAGCAGAGAAAGCAGCTGCTGTTGTGTAGAAATTTAGAATTAGGTAGACAACTTAGTTAAATAATTCACCTTAATAGTGCCATATGATGCAAAGCGTTCAGTCAGCAATTATCTGATTTACAAAAAAATCAAATATCCAATTTATCGTTCCCAATTTTAAGTTTATATGTTGCTCAGATGAGTAGTACTTCCAGTAATAGAAACAATCTGAACAAGAGCACAGCCATTTTGGTTTTTTTTTAATCAGGATAACAGTTAAGCATCTGTTGGTCCGAAATTTTATGTAGCGTGGGGTTCAGAAGGTCAGAGTCCATCAATCAGAAGGAGAATAAGTGGTGTACTGTGTCTGAACCTGTAGCAACTGTGAGATCAGTTGGTACTGTCAGTGACAGAACATCAGAATTTTTAGCTCTTCTTGTGCAGACTAATATACTTTTTTGCACAACAGTAAATGGGTTTTGTCTTAACTTGCTTTCTTTTGCTAAATATCTTTACTGGAAAAGAAGTTAAAAAAAATGAAAAGGTCAAGCTGCCAATTCAAATATCTTTTTGTGTAAATTAAAAAAAAACTGAGCCCAATGAACAGGAAACAGTGTAAATAAAAAAAAGTTGGGGTTTAAAAAAATAACATATTACAATCAGCTTCTGCCAGCATTCCAATTCAATATCATATTATACCTAAACACTGTTAGCTTAACTCAGTTAATTCAGTACACTGTGTCACACTGAGTTACACGATATAATTACCTGTTGAGCGAGTGTTCACAATCCTGACTGCACTGTAATTTGTTACCACAGTATATTCCATATTAGCTTCCACAGAGAACTGAGCGTGCCCAGTGCTCATCCTCTCAGCAGAGACAGAAGAAGACTGAGCGTCTGTGACGGATATGTCACAACCCACTCTGCTCTCCGATGAGCTGACGTTGCTGCACAGTACGGTCAACGAGCAACTCGTTTCACTCAAAGACACAGTCACATTAAATGATTCAGGAACTGTATGTAAACACAAACAAACAAACAAACAAAACAGTCATGACCAACTCTTGCTAATAGTGATTACATCACCAAAATATCAAATACAAACACAAGTTGGCCCAAAGTCTTCATCAACACATCACCAACTTACTGTACTATGCTGCAAGAATCCATACTCTATGGCACAGGCAAACTGTATGTATGTAAGTGTATGTGTGTGTGTGTGTGTGCATGCGTGTATGTATGTATGTGTATGTATGTATGTGTGCATATGTATGTATGTATGTATGTGTATATGTATATATGTATGTACGTATGTATGTATGTGTATATGTATGTATGTATGTATGTATGTATGTATGTGTATGTATGTATGTGTATATGTATGTATGTATGTATGTATGTGTATGCATGTATGTATGTATGTATGTATGTACACTACCTGTGTATGACTGATTCGTGGACCCAATAGAGTTGAACACAGAGAGTTGGATGGTATCCCCCGGTGATACATTAGTGATACTATAAGAACAAGACGACATAGTTCTCCTCAAACACTCATCCCTGGTTGTGGTGTACATTCCCATGGTAGCTGTGGTAGTGATCCTCACTTGACTGGACTTGAAGGCACAGTTGAACTGACTGTACACCTGGAAAATAAGAATAAACAAAATGATCAAAGCCAACTTATATACAGGCAGCTATATATTCACTGTTTGCTTCATAACACACACACACACACACACACACACACACACACACACACACACACACCACACACATGCACGCACACATCACACACTTGTTCACTGGATATACCAACACAAGACTTACATTCTATTCTCTTGGCGATGTGACATAATTTTTATTGGACAATGGATTTTCAAGTGTGAACAGCTATGAAAACCGCGCTCTAACCAAGATAATGTACTAATTCTATAAAATGACCTTCAGTACGTTAGTAAGGCCTAACTGCATCAGCCACATTCAGATCATGCTAGAAACAGCCTAATTCCAAGGGGTAAACAATTAAATTCCTTGGATAATATGGGTAAAGATCATTAACAAAGTTGCTGAGTGGAGTTTGGGACGGAGTCAACCACCAAGCAAACATAAAAATGCAAGGGATAAAGTACAAAAATGACATGCGTACGTCCAAACATATTATATAATAACACGGGTAACGTAACCGTGTTATTTCAATTGCTTTTTAAGTGCTATTGATCCCAACAGCACAGGTTACCCTTGCTCACTCGCTGGCCAGCTTTTTAAAAAAGTCATTTGCAATTGTAGCTATACTATATCGTTCACTCACTATCTTCTTACTTCAGGATTTGCTTCCGCTGGAACTTCGTTTTCAACCTGCGGCTCCTCCTAATCTGTTGAAAAATATTCAGTCTAATACGGGTAGAGCTTCTGTGGTAAAGAATGACATTGTCTCCAACTAGAAACTACTCAAACTGTATATTTCCAAGGTTAACTCTGCACGCGTGCGCACTTACCCGTGCTATTTCACTTAGCTACCGAGATTGCAAATGACTTTTTTTAAAGCTGGACTACTATTAGCGAGTGATAGCACAGGGTATCCTGTGCTATTAGGGATCAATAGCACTCGAAAAGCAGTTGAAATAGCACGAGGCAAAGCCTCGTGTTATTAATCCTGAATAGCACATTTACCCGTGCTATTACTCATACAAATATCCCCGATTTTCAATGTTACCCTAGAATCAACCAAACGCACAGACACACACACACACACACACACACACACACACACACACACACACACACATACACACACACACACATTACACACTACTTACCTGTTCAAAATTAAGCTCTACTTCTCTTAACTGGTCGCCTTGGTAAGTCGTTAACCACGAAGGCCGTACACTGGGTGCTACAAACATCGCAAACAACACGAGTCACTGTAGTAACACGGGCAAAACCAGACTACACTCATGTTCAGCTGGAATTTAGTCTGTTCATGAACAAACTTAGCAATTAAAAACAAACAACATACAAACTGGAGTTCATTTCACATACATGCATAATTACCAGTCATTCCATCCAGAAGGTCACCATAATGCTAAGTACATAGCTTCATTTATTCATGCTTTTTCACTGATATGATAGATTGATTATGATAGTGCTTGCTGTGGGTGATGCTGCTCTAATTAAAGGACATTATAATCCATTCTAGTATCCTGGCTTAATAGGCTTATATCAAAATGGAGCTTCCAGCTAATACAGCATTAGCATATGATGAAGAGAAATTGCTGTTTTAATTACAGATGATATAATAATACATGATACCACATATCACAAAATATTATAACTAATTAACTTCAGAGGATAGCATATTAATCTACTGTTACATGCTTTCAGTATTTCTTACTGCATCCTGTGCCTTAAGTTAATTAATTCTCTCTCTTTTGTATTATAGTAACATATCATGAGTTTCAAGGGGGGAGAGTGTGAGAGGGGGGGGGGGGGGGGGTTCCCTCTCCCTTTACTATACGACCTAGCTTATAAAACGGCAACTACATGGCTTTTTTTTAAGTCTGTGGATCTCCTGTATGAAACATAAGTAGTTCATTAACTTTCTTCACCTCTGGACCTGTGACATCCTGAACCTACTCAAACTCCCATACTGTGAATATTGATATGAAATCTCCCACTCTTACCACCCTAGAATGAGAGGGAGTCACAAGTTAGTTTAGTGACACCAACTCAGTGTCAAGTATGCATGTAGAAGTTTGAAGTGGTCATGGTTAGCATTAGCTAGAGGTCTTGGTCCAGGGTCATTGCAATGCCAATGTAGAACTTGGGCAGAGCCTTATCAAAGCTGAATTTAACTACAGTGAACTTAAACAATATCCTCCAGCTGAATTCAACTCAAGTGAACTTAAACAATAGCTTCCAGCTGAATTCAACTCAAGTGAACTTAAACAATAGCCTCCAGCTGAATTCAACTCAAGTGAACTTAAACAATAGCTTCCAGCTGAATTCAACTCAAGTGAACTTAAACAATAGCCTCCAGCTGAATTCAACTCCAGTGAACTTAAACAATAGCCTCCAGCTGAATTCAACTCAAGTAAATTAAAAGACAATGGCACAGGCTTCCACTTTAACTTATAATTAGTAACATAGTTACGAGCTTCCACAGAATAAATAGACCCTCTTTATCAAAGGGGTACACAAGGAAAAGCCAAGTGAAAAAAACTAATTGTCAACAGACGGGGAACCCAACTCAAGACTAAGGCTATAGCCATCAGTGTTCTAGCCATTGAGCTACAATGCTATAGCCATCAGTGTTCTAGCCATTGAGCTACAATGCTATAGCCACCAGTGTTCTAGCCATTGAGCTACAATGCTATAGCCACCAGTGTTCTCGCCATTGAGCTACAATGCTACAGCCACCAGTGTTCTAGCCATTGAGCTACAATGCTATAGCCACCAGTGTTCTCGCCATTGAGCTACAATGCTATAGCCACCAGTGTTCTAGCCATTGAGCTACAATGCTATAGCCACCAGTGTTCTAGCCATTGAGCTACAATGCTATAGCCACCAGTGTTCTCGCCATTGAGCTACAATGCTATAGCCACCAGTGTTCTAGCCATTGAGCTACAATGCTATAGCCACCAGTGTTCTCGCCATTGAGCTACAATGCTATAGCCACCAGTGTTCTAGCCATTGAGCTACAATGCTATAGCCACCAGTGTTCTAGCCATTGAGCTACAATGCTATAGCCACCAGTGTTCTAGCCATTGAGCTACAATGCTATAGCCACCAGTGTTCTAGCCATTGAGCTACAATGCTATAGCCACCAGTGTTCTAGCCATTGAGCTACAATGCTATAGCCACCAGTGTTCTCGCCATTGAGCTACAATGCTATAGCCACCAGTGTTCTAGCCATTGAGCTACAATGCTATAGCCACCAGTGTTCTAGCCATTGAGCTACAATGCTATAGCCACCAGTGTTCTAGCCATTGAGCTACAATGCTATAGCCACCAGTGTTCTCGCCATTGAGCTACAATGCTATAGCCACCAGTGTTCTCGCCATTGAGCTACAATGCTATAGCCACCAGTGTTCTCGCCATTGAGCTACAATGCTATAGCCACCAGTGTTCTAGCCATTGAGCTACAATGCTATAGCCACCAGTGTTCTAGCCATTGAGCTACAATGCTATAGCCATCAGTGTTCTAGCCATTGAGCTACAATGCTATAGCCACCAGTGTTCTAGCCATTGAGCTACAATGCTTGGAAGTAGTAGATTGTCTAATATTAGAGGCCAGAGCACTGGTGGACTGAAGTCTGAGATCATGTATGTAATTACACCACTACTTCATTGCGCTTACTCATTAGTTCCGATACCATATAAAAATAACACCTGTAGGCTGTTAATTCAAAAATTATATCCCACGACAACAACACAATAATAACACAATATGGATAACACAAACAACAACACAATATCAATAACACAAACAAAACACAATAATAACACAATATCGATAACACAATAACTATAATACCACAACACAATAACAAAAAACCATCACAACCTTGGCAACACCGCCACTATTTTAATCACTTACACTGCATGTCAATTTCTGAGATGTTAAAAGACCTGATGACTCCGTCCAACTCTCTTCCACAACTGATCTTGTACACCCCCATATCTACCAACACTGAAGAGTCCACCATCAAATTAATGACAGCATTCACACCAGCAGGCACCAGTACGGCTGACGCGACCACCACGACAAATGTGCCATTCTCGACGGTGTGAGGATACGTCTGCCCCATGAAGTAAACAAACTCGAAGAGCTTGGTGCTGTTGTTGAAGAACCACCTAATGGCAGTTCCTAGATTGTCTACGTTATTTGTCGTACATGTGATCGTGACTCTCTCAGGACATAGCTGACCATTTGTTGCTTCGGGAGAGGACGTCAGCGTGAAGGTGGATTGTGAATCTGGAACAACAGAATTGGAATGCAATAACAAAAAAATACATACTGACGGAGATATCAACTGTACTGTAAGATAAAATGTGATTCTCCAATATAAAGATTTTTTTACATTAGCTATTTTTAGTTTTCAAATATACTCTCTTCATAAGAACCATCAAAATACACATGGCTGCTCATCTCATCTGCTAGACCACACAGCAGCTAGGCAAGCTCCATCAAAACAAACACGTCAAACTCCACCCACCAACGGCACAGTAACATGGTCAGTAGGAGTACTGAATAAAAATGTGTTATTTTACTAGAGAGATATATTGCTAAAATACATATATTACTAGATTACAAATATACACGTCCGTACACAAAAACAAACGGTAAAGTTGTAATGATACTATATAGCAACAGTAACTACCTCACTTATAAACTAGCAACTCCAACTAGATAACCTCTATGCCAAGCATAACTTCAGAGCTGATGTGTAACTTTAATGCCTATGAAAACAAACTATGTATTTGTAGTAAACTTACTCACACCTAGTCTATACTTAACAGTCAAGTATTGATGATCTTTACCCATCAAAATGAAGTTACCAACTATTGACCAAACTGCTAGCCATTGCTCTTTCTCTCATTCAACAATGAGATGGTCAAAATATTCTCCATGCAATCCACAAGGCAAGTGTAAATTTACAGGTGACATATATAAACTCTCAGAGAGAGAAGATATGTCTGTGCACCAGGTGGAAAGATGTGTGGCTAATTTTAGTGAATAAAGTAGATGCCTGACACTAAATTCCACATAACTCACTTGCTGGTGTGACTTGTACCACCAATAGAACTGTTCCGAGAACCTGCAATATAATAATGATTCTAATTGACCTTAGTCATTAAGACACTTTGCATCTTTAAATAACAGTAATTTTTAAGTATTTTGAGCACCTTAGGAAGTCTGAAGCCACAATGGTTTAGTAGATATATTGAATTAAATCTCTTCTGATTAAATAGGGTGTGGTCGTTTGGGGCATTTCGGCAGGATAGAGCTTTTGGCACATATCACAAGTTGGGGTCAAATTAGCCTAGAACAATTGAACCTAAATTAATTCCACACACAATATGTGCAAGGTCCTAGACTAGCTCTACACTCAGAGTCGGTGGATCTAAAGTGAGGTAAACTCCATGTGCTACCTTAGAAAAAGTGTCCAAGTTCCTAAGGGTTAGTAAATGGTGTGCTTCTTCACATAATGAGCTACGTACATGTTCAATACATGTTCAATGCAACTACACTGGTTCAGAAAAGAATGTGAGCTTGAAACAATAGCCAAACACACACTTGGCAAAAATACAAACTATCCGATTCACACGCCACACCCTTGAACCACCTACAAGTGAATGAGGAAACCCCAGGGGACTACCCTTCTAGTTCCTGTTCTTTATCTAATATCTTTCTAGATTCTTTCTCCTTTCTAGTTCCTTTCAATTCACACCAGTATCAATACCGAAAAAGTAACTGATAACTTTTTTCGTCGGAAAGTTTTCCCACAACTTCGCTGCAGCAGACTATTAGCAAGCATCGCGGCCACAGCTCCACCAATTAACACCTAAAGTAAGCAACTTACTAAAGATAGAAAGGCTAATCGCCACATAACGCCTGAGGTGAACCAGCAGATATACGATTGGATTGAAGTTTTTCCTCCGTATACAAGGTCAAGAATAATACAAAAATTTTGAGATTGGGTGTGGTTTCGTTATTCTCCTCTCAGGCGGGCTCGCTCACGTATACTTTGTTTATAAAAATAGGGGCTGGGTTTGTTAGTGAAAGCGAGCAAAGGAAATGTGGAATGTCTTATTGCTCTAGATCCCATTTGCATCATTTCTCTAGAGAGGACTCACTAAGGTGTTGGTAGGCATGGCTGCACAATGGGACTATATGGAGGGGGAAATGCAATACCTATTGCATAATTTATTCTAATGTTATTCTTTCCATTTCAGTGTTAGTTTTGTTTTGTTTTGTTTTTTTTGTTTTTTTTAGTTATTATATAAAATAAATTACAATCAAAGTTTTTAAGTGAGACTACCAAAATAGAAGTTTGGTATACATACAACCAACTGACTGATTGACTGACTGAATTACAAACTCTGAAAAGTGGGCTATGTATGGTGTGCATTATATAGCATTGTATAAATAACCAACTCGTGTATGAAAACATTCATTGATAATGTTGACTAAGCATGTATTGTGTTTCACATGAGACCCTGTGAGCGTCTGCCAAATGGGCCAGCCTCATGTGTATATTCATACTTATGGCAAGAACAGTACACACACAGGAATCTTGTTGCAGGGGCATGTATATTAGATTAGAAAGTTGTTTCTACATAAACTTTTTTTCCATATAACTGTAATGTGTGGAAAAAACAATTGAATGTCAGCAAATAACTTCTATGGTGTTTTAGCTATGTCAGATATTATGTAGCTATGACATGACATGTGAGAATTATGCTTAAGACTACTTAAGTATGAAGCCCTGCACTCCTGTAGTTGGTATAATGAGGAGGAACCAAATGGAGCTAGTCAATACAATGTTCATAAATTTGAGATGGTCAGGTATAGTCAAATTAATAAGTTTATTGAATCGTAAGATAAAATGTATATCATGCACTGGCTAAAAAGTCACTGAAGTTAATATTATTCACTCCCTATAAACAACAGTGTTTACTATTGTTATAAACAAGTGTTCACTGTTGTTTGCATTACAGGCAAACCTATGAGAAAGGCACTAAATCACGTCAATAGATTTATAAATACAGTGTATCACATTTATAACAATGTAGAAACAGCTTTTGTGTCAACATACAGCTATAGCAACAGTAAATGATCATGAAGTCAAAAAAAAAATTTTTTTAAATTTGAAACAGAGTTTGTTCCAGTGAGAAGTTGTTAAAAGTCTGGTCTACATTCCTCAGCTGGCTGTGGCTGGATGAGTTCATCATTTGGCTTCTCATCCCTTTTTAAGTCCTCCCTTACCTAAACAATAAATCACACAAGACGTCAGACATTGGTTGTCAGATCATGTAAAAGCACCACATCAATACTTTACCTTCTCCACTGCTTTGAACACTCTGAGGAGGTTCTTCCTGGCTATCTTTGCCACATCATCGTCTGTGTAGTCCCTGCGAATGAGCTCAGCAAACAAATCTGGATACTTGGACACATCTTCTAGACCAACTGGCAAACTGGTAAATGAATAAGTTAATCAATTTCCATAATAAGCAAATTTGAACCATTGGTGAAAATGTCACAAGTGTTTTTACACCTCATGACTTATGAAAAGCAGTGTTGTACTTATGATAATTAAAAGACAGTAAGTTGGTTTTTTACTTTCATTTTTTTTGTTTAGCTATATGATGCTTAGATGATAGCTATAAATTTTACGAGTTACCATAGTTTGATTTTTAAGTAATACGTCATGCCTCATAATAAGTAGCTAGCCTTATTCTTCATAAACATGAAGTTTTAACAAAGCAGTCAGTGTGAAAAGCCTAACCATTTTCCTAGTTCATGCAATTAATACAACATTATCAATTGCTAATCTGTGTACTTCAATTAAAATGCTAACTCAGCATAGTGGCATAATTAACAACCTACTTTGATGTACCATCGTAGTCTCCTCCTATGCCAATGTGATCAATTCCAGCCACCTTCTTCACATGGTCAATATGATCTATACCAAAGGCAAAAATTACGGAGGCAGTCACAAAACCTTAATTTCTTACAAAAACACTACTACTACTCATATTATTATTATTATTATTATTATTATTATTACTACTACTGCTACTACACTTCTACCATGGTACACCTGATATCTGTTTTTCATTCACTTTTCCTTCCTTTTACAGTTGTATTATTTTTTTATTGGTAGCAATAAAAGAACTACTACTACTGCTATCTATTACTACTACTACTAGTAGTAGTAGTAGCAATAATAATAATAATAATAATAAAACATGTACAGTTATCGCTTCCAGTTTCTTACCTGCTACATCACTCAGTGTTGCATTACCCTCGCAGTTGACAAAAGACGACACAAATGTGATCATAATTATTCCTCCATTAGTTTTCTATAACATAATAATATACTTTCAGTATCAATATTGTGCACAAATGAGCTCATGCAGCCAGCTATGTATCTACACTAATGTATTGTAAAGCAAATGTGAAGTGTTGGGTATAAACCTGTAGAGTAAAGCAAAACACTAAGTATTTTATATCTCCAATATTCTCACTCACTTCAACAACAATGGATAGAATACAGGGTTTGAGAGAAAGGCATATTAAAATATATGGCACCTTACAGACAACTAAATTTAGCCACAAGTTCAGACCACCTTATAGCTACAGCACATATTACTTCTGCTTTTCAGTCCATCTGCTGAGCATAGCTATAATATTATGAAGAATTAGAACTAAGTTTTCTACTCTTTTCACGAGTAGCTATTTTTTATACAGTAGTACAGACTAATTCAGCGAGCGAGCGAAGCGAGCGAAGCTGACTATCAGTCGTGTTCAATTGAGATTTCAGATATATATATATATGTATGTATGTATACGTACGTCAAAATATTTCGCCCGCGCTTCTAATTACGTAAGTTAGGTAAAGCGTTCACAGTTCCAGTATTTTTCAATTAACGAGCGCGGAGAATCCTGCTGCACTGCCTTACGCAACTCTGTTTCTTATAGCTACTCTCTTCTTGAAACAATTGTGAAGTCTTTGTCAAGCTGCGCTTCTTTGCCACTGCTTTCTAAGTTTATTCAGGTAATTCTGTTATTGTTAACTCTTCATGCCTAATCAGTTAGATGTAATTTCTGTCCTATTAAGAGTCTGCTCGATCGCCAATCATTTGCGCTATTCGAGCGCACCACTAGTATATAGTATAAACAGCTGGCATACATCCAATATATTATACTATGTACATAGAATAAATACATGGTATACACAATCTAATGTTCTAGACACCTTACCAAACTCTCCAGGACATTATCTGGCACATTTCTGGGATGATGGCAGATAGCATAAGCTGAAGAATGACTGAAGATCACTGGATACAATAGACAGGACATAATAAGAATATTTAATCACTAATGGGTTGAAATAAATTGTGAAGTAATGTTGATTTCTGGTTTTATGTACAAGATAGTATGGTATGAACACACTTAGTCCTAAATGGAAGGAATTCAGGCATATGAATCTATGGCAATGGTACCAAGTATGTCACCATTGCAAAAGGGATGGTTATGAAGATTATTGAATATAATAAGGTGAAGCTAAGAAGTGGTTCATGAATGAGTAAGAAAAGTTGAAAAGCAGTGCATTATTCTTAGAAGAACTAACCAGGAGCTCTAGAAGCTTCTATGGTGTTCATCATAGTGTAGTTGTTGACATGAGAAATGTCCACCATCATACCCAGTCTGTTCATCTCCCAAGTAGAAATGCCTGGCAAGATCTTGTAAGAATCTTGCATTTTTTCCAAGATCATCTTGGCAAGATCTTGGTACTCTTAAAAACCCACAAGATTCTTGCATTATTCTTTCAAGAATCTTAACGCTACTCACACAAGACTTGCACAAGAATTATTACGCTGTTATCTTGCTATGATCCTTGCAAGATTCTTTCATGGTTCTTGCACTTATCATGCTTGAATGATACTCAAGATTCAAGCAAGTATATGTCAAGATCAAACTGGCAAGATTCTTACAATAGACTTTCAAGAGTCTTGTAACTTCTTGAGTAAGATTTATGCAAGAGTTTGTGGCAGTTATCTTTCAAAGAATCTTACAGGTTTCTTGCAAGAATCTTGTTAATACAATATTCAAGATTCAAGCAAGTATATGTAAAGATCAAACTGGCAAGATTCTTACAATAGACTTTCAAGAGTCTTGCCACTTCTAGAGTAAGATTTATGCAAGACTTTGTGGCAGTTATCTTTGAGAGAATCTTACAGGTTTCTTGCAAGAATCTTGTTAATACAATATTCAAGATTCAAGCAAGTATATGTCAAGATCAAACTGGCAAGATTCTTACAATAGACTTTCAAGAGTCTTGCCACTTCTTGAGTAAGATTTATGCAAGAGTTTGTGGCAGTTATCTTTCAAAGAATCTTACAGGTTTCTTGCAAGAATCTTGTTAATACAATATTCAAGCAAGTATATGTCAAGATCAAACTGGCAAGATTCTTACAATAGACTTTCAAGAGTCTTGCCACTTCCAGAGTAAGATTTATGCAAGAGTTTGTGGCAGTTATCTTTCAAAGAATCTTACAGGTTTCTTGCAAGAATCTTGTTAATACAATATTCAAGATTCAAGCAAGTATATGTCAAGATCAAACTGGCAAGATTCTTACAATAGACTTTCAAGTCTTGCCACTTCTAGAGTAAGATTTATGCAAGAGTTTGTGGCAGTTATCTTTCAAAGAATCTTACAGGTTTCTTGCAAGAATCTTGTTAATACAATATTCAAGATTCAAGCAAGTATATGTCAAGATCAAACTGGCAAGATTCTTACAATGGTCTTTCAAGAGTCTTGCCACTTCCAGAGTAAGATTTATGCAAGAGTTTGTGGCAGTTATCTTTCAAAGAATCTTACAGGTTTCTTGCAAGAATCTTGTTAATACAATATTCAAGATTCAAGCAAGTATATGTCAAGATCAAACTGGCAAGATTCTTACAATGGTCTTTCAAGAGTCTTGCCACTTCCAGAGTAAGATTTATGCAAGAGTTTGTGGCAGTTATATCTTTCAAAGAATCTTACAGGCTTCTTGCAAGAATCTTGTTAATACAATATTCAAGATTCAAGCAAATATTGTCAAGTTCAAACTGACAAGATTCTTATAATAGACTTTTAATACTGCTACTGTTTCTATAGTAAGTTTAAATTGTTGGCTTTCATGTCTTACAGGTTTCTTGCAAGAATCCTTTAAATAGATTAAAATATTTGGTTTCTTTGCCGGTTATTTTCCCCAAGTCATCCCTTTTCACCTTTCTTGTATTGTTGTATATTATTGACTTTGATAAATATCATGTACAAAATTTAGTGACGTTCTATATGATTAGGTTGAATAACACAATAATGATTATTTGACACTGAAAGTATTACTATTTTCGAAATTATGAGAGATATTGGAACTGAAGAAAGCTCAGTTGCATTAGTAGTAAGATCGATATGTTTGATATATAAATTAATTAAATCAGCATCTTGATATTTCAATAGTAGACTTCGGCAAGGATGACCAGCCATCTTAATCAAAGTCATAGGCACTACCTTTAATTCACGAACTAAAGCACATAGGTTTGGTGATTGAACAAACAGTTCAATGGTGCCAAATCGTACTCTACCAGAAGAGTCCCTGTAACAACAGTGTGTGTTGTCTCTTAAACCCCTTTGTTTGTCTTTGAGATACTCTTTTGAATAATATGTAATGCCGGCCTTCAAAAGGCGCAAAAAATAGGTTATTGGACGTTCACTATTTAAGCATCTAGCTTGTTCTAATGATGGTGTAACACTTTTATACTTTCCTATTATATACATATGATTACCAATACATGTTTTGTCAAAGTTTCCCGGAATATGCTTGATGAATGTTTTTATATATTGTGAAGTTTGTTCAGCTTCCTTTTGAAGTAGTTTTAAATGCATGTACTGTAGAGTATAAGCTGTGTCTATATTAAAAATTAACTGATGCACAATATCATTTTTTCCATGAATAAGGTACTTAATATTTCCATTTTTACTTTCATATCCAAATGCTGAATGTGTCCACAGGGGCCCCCAAAGTCTAACATATTTTGTAAGATGTGACAATAGGTGACAGTTATGAGTACAGCTTCTTTCACCATAAAGTTCTGGCATAAGCTTATGGAAGTCTTTAAGCATCATTTCAGCAGCATCAATTTGACTGGGAGTGATAGAGTCACCAAGAAGAATATGCATTGCACATACCAACAGTGAATAGTGGTGCCAATAAAGAGCTGGCAATTTGTGTAATAATATTGGCAGTGAATAAAAAAGAAGCCAATACTGTAACTCTGATGCTTTCCAGAATTTGAGGTGCTTCTGGATTGACCTTGGTGGCCGACTGAACTCATTGGGTGGATGCTGCTTAAGGAGTTGTTGATCGATTTCTTTGATACACCTACCCAGATAAAAAGGTTCCGAGTGTCTTTTGGAATCGAACCATGTATTCAACAACCATTTGGTTACCCCCTCCAGCACACAATGCATATAGTCAATGGGAATAGAATTCACTAAATCAATAGAGTTAGTCAAAGGTGACTGCCCATATATTCCTTGAATGGAAGAGTTGGTTTTAATTGCTTCATTAGCAGCTCTAACTATTTGTAAATGTGTTCTATCAGGGTAAGTGGAATCGGGCAAATACACTCTTGAGTTATTACAGAGTCGTTTACCTGGGTGTAAGCAAACTGAACAGCCAAATTCACCATTGAATTGTTTGGCAGAAAGAACGGCTGCTTTAGCAGGCAGGTCAAAAACACCCATAACCAGCCTAGCCCGAAAAGTTACACTATTACCAGATGGTGATGTAATATTCACCCCAAGAGTAGATAATTTTTGAATGTTGTTTAGTATAGGATCAAGCAAATTATTCATCAGAGGTTTCGTTGACCCAAGCCACACACCACATAGTAGTATATTCTGAGATTTTACCCTAATATTTGCTGGAAGGTTCAATATTATCAAGTATACTGGCCACAAACTGAGCTTTGAAGACTTAAATAAGGGAATACCATCAGTAGACAAGGATAAAGCTAGATGATTTCGATCTGAGAAGAATCGGCCTGGAACAACTAGTGGCTTCATGGCGGCTCCATCCCAAACATCTCCAAGTACTTTGTTGCTGGTTGGTGACACAAGAGAGTTCCAATTGCCTGTAATTACAAACAAGCTTTTTTAATAACACTTCTGAATGGATATTGACATTATATTTACAAATACACTAGTCCGATTTTTATCATACTGCAAATGTTTCAGCCACTTCCAGTGGACACTATCAGTTATACAATGAAAATAGCTATAGTTCAAATTGTATCGTCATCTTTTGTTATGAAACTGATAATGGCAACTTCTGTGGCTGAAATGTTGGCTTTATTTAATGACAATTGAACCAGTAATTATATAAATCATGATGTAATTCCTAAAGCTATATTGCAAAAAAGTTACCTGAAATAATTGTTTGAAGTGGTTTATGAATGTCCACATGAACTAAATGGGCAATGTCACTTGACTCATGACTGTAACATGAACAAGTTTTCTCTTTGCATTTCATGCATATTTGTTGAAGGTCATGATCACCTTGAAACTGCTGAAAAAACTTTTTAAATTTGTAAAATGTCTTAGGAAGTAAGTTATCAGGTGGACACAAGATGCCCAATAACTTCAAAAGGTCTTCAATAGCTTGATATGACAGTTTATTATTGATACAATACTGCATAATTGCATACATAGCTCCACATATAGTTATACTTGCTCCAGAGTATAAAGAATTAAAGTAATCAGGATCAATTTCAGAGTCACCAGTTGTAAATGATGAATTAGTTAGGAAAGTGCTTTCAGAAGAATGATGAGATTGAGCTTCAGATAATGGATAAGATAACTGATCGGAAATTGAAGATGGCAAATCCTGAGTTGAAGGAGAAAAAGAGGAAGTTGAAGATCGAGAAGTATGAGTCGAAGGAGTGGGAGAGGAAGACAAAGATCGACAAGTATGAGTTGAAGGAGTGGGAGAGGAAGACAAAGATCGAGAAGTATGAGTTGAAAGAGTGGGAGAGGAAGACAAAGATCGACAAGTATGAGTTAAAGGAGTGGGAGAGGAAGACAAAGATCGACAAGTATGAGTTAAAGGAGTGGGAGAGGAAGACAAAGATCGAGAAGTATGAGTTGAAGGAATTGGAGAGGAAGACAAAGATCGAGAAGTATGAGTTGAAGGAGTGGGAGAGGAAGACAAAGATCGAGAAGTATGAGTTGAAGGAATTGGAGAGGAAGACAAAGATCGAGAAGTATGAGTCGAAGGAGTGGGAGAGGAAGACAAAGATCGAGAAGTATGAGTTGAAGGAGTGGGAGAGGAAGACAAAGATCGAGAAGTATGAGTTGAAGGAGTGGGAGAAGAAGACAAAGATCGAGAAGTATGAGTTGAAGGAATTGGAGAGGAAGACAAAGATCGAGAAGTATGAGTTGAAGGAGTGGGAGAGGAAGACAAAGATCGAGAAGTATGAGTTGAAGGAATTGGAGAGGAAGACAAAGATCGAGAAGTATGAGTTGAAGGAGTGGGAGAAGAAGACAAAGATCGAGAAGTATGAGTTGAAGGAATTGGAGAGGAAGACAAAGATCGAGAAGTATGAGTTGAAGGAGTGGGAGAGGAAGACAAAGATCGACAAGTATGAGTTAAAGGAGTGGGAGAGGAAGACAAGATCGAGAAGTATGAGTTGAAGGAATTGGAGAGGAAGACAAAGATCGAGAAGTATGAGTTGAAGGAGTGGGAGAGGAAGACAAAGATCGAGAAGTATGAGTTGAAGGAATTGGAGAGGAAGACAAAGATCGAGAAGTATGAGTCGAAGGAGTGGGAGACGAAGACAAAGATCGAGAAGTATGAGTTGAAGGAGTGGGAGAGGAAGACAAAGATCGAGAAGTATGAGTTGAAGGAGTGGGAGAGGAAGACAAAGATCGACAAGTATGAGTTAAAGGAGTGGGAGAGGAAGACAAAGATCGACAAGTATGAGTTAAAGGAGTGGGAGAGGAAGACAAAGATCGAGAAGTATGAGTTGAAGGAATTGGAGAGGAAGACAAAGATCGAGAAGTATGAGTTGAAGGAGTGGGAGAGGAAGACAAAGATCGAGAAGTATGAGTTGAAGGAGTGGGAGAGGAAGACAAAGATCGAGAAGTATGAGTTGCAGGAGTTGGAGAGAAAGTTAAAGATTGAAAAGTGTGAATAGAATGAGTAGGAGAAGTGTCCATGGTAGAAGAGGAAGTTGAAGATCTAGAGGTGTGAGTAGAAGGAGTTGGAGAGGAAGTTGAAGTATCCACAGTGGAAGATAAAACCTGAGCTGAAGAAAGCTCTGGACACAAAGGTAAAAATGGAAACATATAGCAAATTAATGCAAATATTCCATTTTATATCAGTTACATGGCCTTATTATCCTGCAGGTTTGAGTTAAGGGCAATTTTATATTTCACACTTAATTAAGTGGGCAAATGTTGGGACAATAGCTAATTTATATTTACAAGATGTTTGTTTGGCAATGTTAGAGTTTGGTTCAACTAAAATGAAGGTTCTTGTCTAAGTTCACTGACAGATAATTAGAACTTCCATTTTTGTCCACTGTTTCAAACAATGTATTCTATGCAGGTCCATAAGCAGGGGAGTTTGGTAAAATACCCCTATTGTAGGAATACCAATTACAAAATAATGGGTAATGTTTTTTTTATTTTTTTATTTTTAATAAATGCGTAACTGATTGTCCCCAGTGAAAATTCACTATTAACATAATATTGTAGCAAAGCTATAGGGCAAATTCATACTGTTTATGCTGAGGGTTACAAATAATAGAGAAATTGTATTAACAATAAAGAAATATCTACTTCGCAAGGTTATGCTAGAAACAGATATCACTAACAAAACTACATTTAAAGGCATAAAAATGAAGTAGTATTCACATTCACCCAGTATTTGTGCCCAAACAAAGCAAATTATAATTTACTTTAGGATCAGAATTATCTCTGCATGGAAGTATAAGATCACTTGTATGAATTTTGTGAAGAATAATAAAAAATAAAACTACAAAGTAGTATAATTATAGCCCATAAAAGTAAAAAAAAAACATCATAAAAGAGAAACATGCATTGGTGTTTGAAAATATCACCATACTTAAAATGAGTTGGCTTACCGTGACTTGTTGCAGCTTTCTTGTGCCTCCATGTTGTCTGTCTAGGAATGGTACTATTAGGTTCTTTAAGGTAAGTCCTATATCTTTTTCTAGATTTTGATTGCACAGTAGCTTTGTCATAATACTTCTTGTAAGCTGATGACTCCATATTGCTTGCTTGATGTTGTTTTGTCTAACTCTAAAACAAGCAGTTACTACAAATCCTAGCTAGGGGTCATGTGTAAAAAAAATAGCAGCTGGAATTAAAATACAGCTGCTGATTGTTATCCATTATTTGGAAGAAGAAAGGGAGAAAGAAATGTCCAGTGCAAAAAGAAACCGTGAATTGTCACGAAAGCTTAAGGATTCTGTAAGTCTAATTCAGGAAGAGTTACAGTTGGATCCAAATGGTAAGTTTATAAAAATCTCTTTGTTATATCAAATCACTTGCAAAATTATTTTGCAGTTACAGTTGTGGTTGAATGTTCACAAACTGGAAAGCAACATAATGTGAAAGTGAAGGATTTGTCACGTGATGACTTGGAGCCACTAATATCTGAAGACTTGGTGGTTAACAAACCTCTAATCTTACAGTACAAAGGGAAACCATGGCCAGTGACATTTTTAAGATACAAACGTAAGTTTAAGCAGTGGGTTGGGAACTAACATTTAATATAGTGTTACAACTAATAGAAAAGACCACTACTAAAGAGAGTAAGCAACATAAAGGAGAAGGTAGCAGTGAGACAGTGAAGGATAGTATGCTGGAAATCCTAAAAAAGGCAAAGGTATATATTTGAAGTAAGGTATTTTACACCTTTTATCTCTTAATAATTGTTTCAGTATGATGCTGACATTCCTACGTGTATTGAGGATGACTCTGAAGATGAGGAAGAAAGCAGGAAGAGATGTCTATCTACGTCTGATTCTGAGGAAGAGATACCTACAAAGATTACTAGAAAAGTAAGGAAAACTAACTGTCAAATTTTGGTTACTAGCTTGTGCAAAATGAAAAAGAAAATATTACAATATATTGAAAATTATCTGGGTATTAGATGCCACCAGGTGAAAATGACATTAAAGAAACTACACTAGATAATTTTGAAAAGGTTAGTTGGACTGTGTTGTGCATTTCTAGGACTTCATATAATATTATGGTGTGTGGGAGGGAGGAATTTATTGGTGGTCATCTTGGAAATATGTGTAAATTTTTTTTCAGAACCCAGAACCAGTGGGTTACATATATAATAATAATATCAGCTTACCGAACCTGCAACCTATCAAACCTGTAGGTGAGGGCGAAATACTAAATGATATCAAATTTTCGAACTTTTATAATCATAATAAGTTAGCATTATCGTATTATGACACACAAAATATTGCCCAATCCCTTGGTTAAATTTGTGTTTTGTGGTATTTCAGTTACATCATAATCCGAATCCGAATCCTCGAATATCCGAACTACCCAAATTATGATATTCATGAAAAGTTAATTATATTCATGAGGAATTAAGACACTTTCATTATTTGTAATACACTTTATGTATTTCACTTATCCGAATTTTTTACTTATCTGAATAGCAACAAATTTTCTTGTGCACAAAGGGGTTCGGATAAGTGAGGATGCACTGTAATCACACATTTCTGTGGTACAAGACTCATTCGGTAGATGGTGCTATTATGTTTGACTAAACTACTATTATAATGTTTGTCATATTTTTGTATTTGCAGGACCTCCTTGTTAATTTAATTCAGGAAATTAAAGAATTGAAGAACCAATTTCAGGCGTTTGATTCAAAAATAAACGAATTACAGAAAAGCATAAAATCTTGCTATAAAGAAGAATATCCATCTACTTCCACAATTAAGTCAGAAGAGAGCGAGAACGAAAAAAAATTGCAGCGATTGGCTGCAAGGGATCCATACCAATTCACTCTACAGGGGATGGATATCTTGTTCACTAAACAAGAGATGGCCACTTCACTACTATTCAAGTCAAAGTCCCCGAAAAGCACTAAACCTGCATTGGATCACAAAAGAGTAGAAGAGCTATTACAAGCCGTAGACATGAAGTTCGGAGTAGACAGTTATAATATAAAGACACTGACAGCTAAAGCAAATCAAAAATGTAGAGATTCAAACGAGATGAAAAAAGAAAAAAAGGAAAAAAAATCAGAAGAAAAAGATTCAGTTAAAGAAAAAACTTCAGCTAAAGAGTAAAATCTATTAACATTATTATCTAATTCATTTGACTTTTGTCCCAAAACTTTTTCTACTTTTTTTAACGTATTTATGTCAAACAGAAAATTTCGCTTTTGAATTACAATTATATTTAATTTTAGTTTGTACAAGTTATCACAAGTCATTGGTCTTGTGTAAGACTTGTACAAAATCATTATTGTTAGATCTTGTAAGGTTCTTGCAGGAGTCTTATTAGATCTTGAAAGGTTCTTGCAGGAGTCTTATTAGATCTTGAAAGGTTCTTGCATGAAGTCTTATTAGATCCTGTAAGGTTCTTGCAGGAGTCTTGTTAGATCTTGTAAGGTTCTTGCAGGAGTCTTATTAGATCTTGAAAGGTTCTTGCAGGAGTCTTATTAGATCTTGTAATGTTCTTGTAGGAGTCTTATTAGATCTTGTAAGGTTCTTGCAGGAGTCTTATTAGATCTTGTAAGGTTCTTGCAAGAGTCTTATTAGATCCTGTAAGGTTCTTGCATGAAGTCTTATTAGATCCTGTAAGGTTCTTGCAGGAGTCTTATTAGATCTTGAAAGGTTCTTGCATGAAGTCTTATTAGATCCTGTAAGGTTCTTGCAGGAGTCTTGTTAGATCTTGAAAGGTTCTTGCATGAAGTCTTATTAGATCCTGTAATGTTCTTGTAGGAGTCTTATTAGATCTTGTAAGGTTCTTGCATGAGTCTTGTTAGATCTTGTAAGGTTCTTGCGGGAGTCTTGTCAGATCTTGTAAAGTTCTTGCAGGAATCTTATTAGATCTTATAAGGTTCTTGCATGAGTCTTGTTAGATCTCTTGTTAGATCTTGTAAGGTTCTTGCATGAGTCTTATTAGATCTTGTAAGGTTCTTGCATGAGTCTTATTGTAAGGTTCTTGCATGAGTCTTGTTAGATCTTGTAAGGTTCTTGCGGGAGTCTTGTCAGATCTTGTAAGGTTCTTGCAGGAATCTTATTAGATCTTATAAGGTTCTTGCATGAGTCTTGTTAGATCTCTTGTTAGATCTTGTAAGGTTCTTGCATGAGTCTTATTAGATCTTGTAATGTTCTTGCATGAGTCTTATTAGATCTTGTAAGGTTCTTGCAGGAGTCTTGTCAGATCTTGTAAGGTTCTTGCAGGAGTCTTGAGTCTTGTTAGATCTTGTAAGGTTCTTGCGGGAGTCTTGTCAGGTCTTGTAAGGTTCTTGCAGGAGTCTTGTTAGATCTTGTAAGGTTCTTGCACGAGTCTTGTTAGATCTTGCAAGGTTCTTGCATTGTTAGATCTTGTAAGGTTCTTGCACGAGTCTTATTAGATCTTGAAAGGTTCTTGCACGAGTCTTGTTAGATCTTGTAAGGTTCTTGCAGGAGTCTTATTAGATCTTGCAAGGTTCTTGCACGAGTCTTGTTAGATCTTGCAAGGTTCTTGCAGGAGTCTTATTAGATCTTGCAAGAGTCTTATTAGATCTTGCAAGGTTCTTGCACGAGTCTTGTTAGATCTTGTAAGGTTCTTGCACGAGTCTTGTTAGATCTTGCAAGGTTCTTGCAGGAGTCTTATTAGATCTTGCAAGGTTCTTGCACGAGTCTTGTTAGATCTTGCAAGGTTCTTGCAGGAGTCTTATTAGATCTTGCAAGGTTCTTGCACGAGTCTTGTTAGATCTTGCAAGGTTCTTGCAGGAGTCTTATTAGATCTTGCACAACTCTTATTAGATCTTGAAAGGTTCTTGCACGAGTTTATTAGATCTTGAAAGGTTCCTGCAAGGTTCTTGCATGAGTCTTGTTAGATCTTGTAAGGTTCTTGCATTGTTAGATCTTGTAAGGTTCTTGCATTGTTAGGACTTGTAAGGTTCTTGCAGGAGTCTTATTAGATCTTGTAAAGTTCTTGCAAGAGTCTTATTAGATCTTGTATGGTTCTTGCACGAGTCTTGTTAAATCTTGCAAGATTCTTGCATGAATCTTATCAGATTTCGTAAGGTTCTGGCAGGAATCTTTAATAATCTTGCAAAAAAACTTGTAAGGTTTTTGCATGAATCTTAGTAGTATTCTTGCAAGATTCTTGTCCCATTTT